>Ga0065711_1028613_pt1 | contig 40172 bp, 18 predicted proteins | sample Hoacrofraction12_FD_59098 | JGI IMG/M metagenome (GOLD analysis project Ga0065711, IMG submission 59098) | Hoatzin crop microbial communities from Cojedes, Venezuela - Epithelial fraction 12 v2 (version 2) | ecosystem: Host-associated > Birds > Digestive system > Esophagus > Crop | place... | reverse complement strand
TTTAGAGTGTAGAAAGAAATAGCTATCTATTTCCTCACTCACAGTTCCCACGTTCACTACCTGGAGGTAGAGGGGTGCATGACGATCCACCACAGCTATACATACCCTTAATGCTCTTGGCCTTCTGGTTCTCAAATTGAGAGAACATAAGTCACTAAGGAATATTTGCCACTGCTCTGGTCGGTCTGGCGCATTCCCCAGTTGCATGCGATGGCATGAGCCTTGACACTTTGGACAATGTCCCCCAAGTCCTTCAGTTTAAATGCTGCCACAACAAGTTGGCCAGCCTGCTGCCACGATGGTTGCCAAAGATCTCTCTCTGCACCATTACATCAAGACAGAAGCTTATCCAGGCTCAGAGACAAAAGGATTAGCCAGGAGCCACGTTAGCCATCCTTTGTCCTGGACTCTGAGTCTATGCTAGGTCTCTGAAGACAGCTGACGTGTCTGAATGCAAACACAAGGTGCAGAGGTGTGGAAAAGGGGGTGCAGAAGTACTTGAGTGTGCAAACAGCATAGTTTCTTTCATTGGCATTAATTCATTGAGAGTACGAATAGGATACGACAGTTCAGTCATCATTCAGAAACTGGACTTCCAATACTTAACTTGGCATGTTCAGAATCGCAGGCTGCAATTGCTCAGTTCAATCTCTCTTACTGTGCAAGTTTTTCTCATCTCTGCCTTCTTCAGTTTACCTAATTCCTCACATTGTAGCAAAAGATTTACGCAGTCAAGGTGCATTAGACTTGTTGCATTGTTGTTTACTTTATTGGACATATTAGGTTAGTCTGGCATGGTGAAATTATGGCCTAATAAAAATTTTTTTTCCCCCATTTTCCATGCATCTTCACTTATTTATCTTTATTTTCACCTCAAATTGTAGCATGTTGGATTTTTGTGTTGCTTACCTCCCCTTCTGAGATACAGGTACCATACCTCATATTTTCAGGACATCTCACTCATAATGCAACTTGTTTGCAATTTTAGTTATTTTTCCACTGAAGACTTTTTAACACAATTTCCTTCTTTGCAGTGATTATGCAAAAGTGCTCAAGCCCTTCATGAGACCCATTTTGGAATAGATTTAAGATAGAAGTCTCTTAATTATGGGCTTCATGTATAGTTACTGCTGTTATTTCAGTATATGCAGACTTTTCACAGATTACATACATACTTACTTGCATATGCATCCTTGCTCTACATACTGGAGTCACAGCAATTTACAATTTTCTAAAATTGATTAGGCTTATTATGTGCTTTCTGTTTCTTTCAACTTTAAAATAAATATGCCCACTACCATGACAGAAATTTATTGAAAGTGACAGAGACACTTAAAATGTTGCAGCTGTGCTTTCACCGGACATGAGAAGACAATGTTCACCAGAAAAAAGAGGAAATTACATTATAAATCATAGGTCAACCTACACTGAATATACTATGCCCAGCAGCTAGCTTTGCTGACAGTACAAATCTGCTCACTCCTCTGCAGTTAGATTGGGGCATTCTTGGCTCTATGATTTTCTAGAAGTCCTTTAAATCACAGACATAGAAGTTAGAAATATTTTTAAGATTGCTTAGAAAGAAAGATTATTCCGTAAGAGTTTCTTACAAGGGACAGTTTCTCACTGAATACTGCTCCACTCTAATGCAGAAGCTTTCAGCTGTCTTTGCCCCACTTTCAAGCTGTGTCCTCTAAATAAAAAAAAATAAAACACATTGCAATGAACGGGAAGAGGAGGAAAAAACCAGATTTGGTACCAGGACTAATCAATTCCTCAGTCAATTCCCAGATGAGCCTGAATCAGAATAGTCATGTATTACATCTTTGTAAATCTGCAGGTCAATTTATGCTGTCTGGCTGACTGATAGGAGAAGGCAGAGTGTGAGTTTGCATATGTGACAATCTTAAACACATTCGTGGAACAGGGCATTTTGCTATTTCTCACTGAATTTAAGTCCAAATTGTACTACAGTACAAAGATAGGACTGTGACTTGTCTTACCAGCAGGACATCTAGGTGACCTCCTCTAGTTCCCATATACCAGTTTCACATGCATTGGGCCACAGGAGGAAAAACTGAACTTACTGTAGCCTACCAGTGCCACCATCGTTAGCATAGCTTGGTCAGTCACTTGTGAGCTGCTATAGGGGGCTGTTGCTGCTGTAGGACCAGCAGGCCCAGAGCACACACCTGTAGAGGAAAAATGGTTGGGTTCTTCTTAACTCCCCAGCTGTTTTCACATGAAGTTAGAGCAAGGTTTGATTTCCTCTTTATCCGTGCTCCATATTAACCATGTTACGGGTTGGATAAGCTGTAATTGCTAAGAATCCCAAGAGTCACTCGTGTGAGGCTGCAGCAGATATTTCTGTTAATCAGAACACTCATCTGAGCTATAAGGTGACTCTGACAGTGTGTTTTTATACATGCTGTGTGTGATGCACCCCTTGTTACTGTCCACAGGAGATCTGCACACAGGACATATCTCTCAGCTGTGCGTTTGGGAACATCCGAAACAAGAATGTTGCTCTTTGCAGCATTGGACATAAGCGCCTTGACGCATGGTCCTACCCATGTAAACAAACAATAAAAGCAATCTGCTCCTGCTTTTGGAATCATTCCTCAATTGCATTTTAGACAATTCTTAACTTATTAAAGACTTAAAGAACATCTGGTCTGTAAAGAAGGGAGTGATAGGAAGAACAAAGAGATAAGCACAGGGTACATGACAGGACAGCCTTCTGCACAGGCTAGTAAACTGCCTGGCGGGGATCAGGACGGGTGTCTGTAGTGTGACAATGGTGACTGGAGAGAGGTCTACAAAGAAGAGATTAATTCTGGAGCCCAGATAGCCTTATTGCCTCTGATAACAATGATTCGATATTTCATCCACTTCCTGCTATATACTGTACAACCACGACAAAAAGAAAGTGTAATTCATGATGTGAATTAATCTTGATGTGTTTTCCCCCGAAGCCGTTTAGGCCAAAGCTGCATGTAACAAACAACTCTTATTTGAGCAGCAAACCATGTCAATTAAAAAGCCCATTGACCGAATGACAAAATAGAATCCACTGTGTCAACAAACTTGAAATATCAACACATCACTGGCTACTGATTTTGATCACTATTATTAGACCATGATTCTTACTCACGTCCTTTTGTTTGCACTGTAAGCGCAAGAAAAATTTGGTGTCCCTATATACCCCCTGAAAACAATTTACTGGTTTCTTTTTAGGCAAAATGTTAATAAATAAAACACTTTAAAAGAAAGCTGGTAATAGACTCCACACAAGCATCTACAGATACAACACTAGTAAGCCCTAGTGTTTCACATTGGTTCTGTACAGCCTTCTGCACTTAGCATGCTGTGGTTTAGCTACTATCTGAGGGATCAGGGCTTCCAAGATTTAATCGTTGCCTGAGATTTTAATTCCTGTTTCAAACAAAAGGATAGGATTCTTAGGGTGTTACAATCCAGAGGCTGTGACCTAGTAATTTCAAATCGCTTGAGTGGCTTGTTGTGAGGCAGTGAAAAAATGAGCCACCTTTTCATTCTTGCTGTTACTGGGCAATTTCCATCCTGAATAAAAGGCAATGAGTTACCAGGGCTGGGAGTCATTCAGTAGGGCAGAATATATAAACACAAGCCCAATTTAGTTCATATAGTGTATGTTTTTCTCCTTCTGTATCTCTGTACCCTACCTCTCTGCTGTTCCATAAGCGTGTGAGAGGAGAGGGGCAGTGAGAAATTCTCAGGATCCAAGTCTGCTCTACTTTGGATTTTTCCTTCTAGGTCTGGGATGTTTGTTCAAAACATTCTTAAAAGTGAAAAAAACAAATAAAACTCAAAGAAAAATCAATACCTAGTCTCAGATCTACTGTCTTCCTGTTAATGGCTGAGCTGAAATTCAGTAACAAATTGCAGTGTGAGTATGGCAAGCACCTGCTTCAAAAAGAGTTAAAGCCAACCGTAGTGAAGGCAGACTAGAGCTCTGAATGTGCAGCAGAGCTGAGAATATGACTGTATATACAAGGACAGAGATTGGTTCCTGTCATGAGAATATCTATTTCCATGTGCCAATATCAGTGTTTCATGGGGTTATGAAGCATAGAGAAAGTATTGATTTCAAAAGTTGTTTCAAGATACCTTGATCGAGTCTTTCAAGAAAAAAATACTTGACATAATATTTCTGAAAGAATGATATATCATAGTCTTAAATTAACATATGTAAAGAAAATACAGGCAGGAATTATTCATGTATAAATACACACACAGAGTCAGCCAAACTTTGGCCTGAGCTTGTACTGGGACTATGCTGGGACTGTGTGCAGTATGGCTGGGAAGTAAGGTGCTTCAGTGGCCTGGTGCAGTGCGCTAGAGAAAGGTCTGCCTTCGAGGCTGCGCTTGGCTGTGGCGGTTCTACTGCACTATCACCTTTGAAAAGCTCCTGCCAGTGATCAATGATCCCTGCTCAGAAAGCTTAACTCTCTGTCTGTCAGCAGGTGTGCCCTCGGAAAATTTTGTTTTTAAGGTCCTGTGGTACTGCTAGTACAGTGTGATTCGGGGTTTACTTTCCATTGACAAACTTAATAATCTGCGTCTACTCAAGTTTCTGGGACCGAACAAATCTAATGCACCTTTACAGAGGACTTTGGCTAAAACAAAAAGAAAGAACTAGGAAAAAATAAGTAACCCTACTTAACACAGATATGCATAAGAATGCAAAATACTAAAGCAGATTAACAAGATGAGGAATACTTGAGTTTATGTTATATTTGCATTTTAATTTACATTAACTTTATCATTTTTTGTGCCTTTCTAGCAAAACTTTTTTGTATTTACCAAACTAAAGATGTAACACAAGGGAAAATAACTGCAAGACTAGTTCAGAAGATTTTTGACAGCTCCCCTACTGTCAAAATTAGGAATTTCCTGTTCGATGCCATAGCTAGCGCTCAGCTTCACTTCCTGAGGAGGAAGCAGGAGAGGCACTGCCTTCCTGCAGGATGGCAGGTGTGTTCATCACAGGATCACCTGACAGAGAGCAATCCAGAGGTCAGCAAAACATCTTTATTACATAATGTCCTACTTGATGATAAATTGTTAGGGTGCATCTTTCTCCAATGCAGAAAACTTAGACTTTGGCCAATTTTGGCAGACAGAGGAAGAATTTGTCAGATAGAGGAGGAATTTGTGTTGAACAACCACAGGGGAAGCATGTTTGTTGCTGTTCCTCATCAGTGATCTTAATATTCCAACAAATAGCAGAAAAAAAAAGTCCTTTTTGGGTGTATATTGCTGGGAGGTCAATAGCGCTGCACTATTCTCTGGTGAATCCAGGATCCTGATTATATAGCAGATAATACACCAGAGAGGCAAAACGAAGGAGGACATGTTCAACTTTTTGCCCCACCAAGGGACTGCTTGCCTCCAGAGCAGACCAGCGCACTGGCCTGCAGACACAGAAATGTGTTTGTGCTCTGAGGACATCAGTTCTGTTACTTCATTTTCTCATCTTCCTTCAGCAAGGTTAGGCCTCTCTGTGCAGAGTAAACTACGTGAGTTTACGACCAATAAAATCTGCTACAACATGAAATGGGAAATGGCTTTAGATGAAAAGTGTATTACCGCCCTAAGCCTATTAAAGTTATTTGTATTATCTACTGAAGAAAGTATTTTAACCAACATCCTCTAATACCTTTTAGTGTCTAATCCCCCATCATTTTCAGGATCTAATCCAGATTACATGTGTGCTTCTTGGCATTTCAAGCTTAGATGTATTTGGTAAAAGAGCAAACAGAACTGCTTTAATACTCTAATTTGGCTTTAAAACATATGCTGTTAAACTGCTTTAATACTCTAATTTGGCTTTAAAACATATGCTGTTAAAGAAAAGTATGTGTCTGAGAGTGTTTTTCCAAACTAATGATTTCACCTTTAACCAATATTTAACAAACCTGGTACAAATATAATAGCAGAGGACTACTGTATAGAGTTCAACTGAAAATTTTCTAGAGGAAATTAGTTTTCCAGTTAGCTTTAACTGTAAGTAAGTGTTTTGGTAAAATGTGGGGTATCCCTTAGGGTGTGCTAGGAACAGCCTGGAAGGATGTTATAGAAAGACTCCAGACAGTGTAACACATCAGGTTCAAAACATCAACCTCTTGCTAATTGTCCTAGAAACACACCTCGCCAGCCGACCTTTGTACTATTCTTAAAAAGGCCTTTAAAAAAGAGTAATGATGAAAATGTTACAGCACTTGACAGTACCTGAGAGAACGAAGTAGAAACACCACAGGCATTTAGCTTTCAATTATTTAAATATTTTATTCTTGCAAATATGTAGCAGATTGTGTTTATCCATAAAGCTGTAAATGAAAAGGTAGAGGGAGGAGCACAACAGTGTGTGAAGAGTAACAAACCAGGATAAAACACGCTCTCCGTATCTCAGTCAAATACCTAAGAACATCGAAAAAAATCTGCAAGATTTTATGGGGAAGGGAGGAGGATAGCTCCTGTTAACGCAGCAGAGATGTCTCTTAAGTCTTCATTTTCATTGTGCTGGCAGCCAGCTATTTTTGCTTAGATTTATTTCATCATAGAGAAAGATGAAGAACACAGAACAATTGTCTTTTAAAATAAGCAGGGTAAACTAGGACAGGTTTTCTCTCCTTCCTTCTTTCTCCAAGTTTTGGGTTGCAACATATCACCTTTCCGCTGCATTAGGGCACTCTGTTGAGAAGCTCTTATCGAAGAAAGTGACCAAAGAAAAGAACAAAACACCTTTTCTTTGTGATACTGCAGCTGTTACCAAAGTGACAGGAATATGACAAATATTTCAATCCCAGATCTGACTACTGACACAAGCACCCAAAAGAAGGGCCCCAGGGAGATCTATGCCATCCCAATATCTGCCCTAGTCATCTTAATGTGGCCACAAGGTCCAGCCGGTCAGCCAGATATTCCTGGAGCAGGTCCAGTTGTACCACTGGTGACTCACCGGCTTCCCTGCAGTTGCAATATCTCTGTAGCCTGAAGAAGGAACACGAGACCTGGGCAACCCAGCAAGGGGGACTGGTGGCTCTGCCACTGCAAAAGAAGAGACAAAAGGAACTCACAGGGACCTTAGAGCTTTGGAGAAACTTTCAGTAAGCTTCAGAGGTTGTGTGTGGAAGCCGCAGATGAATAACTGATATGGTTTCGCTGTGTGGGCTCAGGATACAGGTAGAATATAACACATCTTGCTGACAATCAAGAGAGTTTTTTCTGAAAATGGTGTAGCCATTTTTGGTGTGTTTTCAAAATAATTCATACTATAGGAAAAAACAAACACCTACTTGATTACTACTCTCTCATTTTTTGTACTGCTCTATCTTGGTGTGAAGACAGAATCATCCTGGGTTTTAATTTTTCTTATATCACTGCCATCTTCTGTGATAAAGCAATGTAATCTGTTATGAGTAAATGCTTGCAAAATGGTGATGAGAACTGCATTTAAAGAACTGGCAACATCTCTTTTGGGATTATAATTCTAAAGATGTTGGCACAGACAAAAGCTCTATAATATGTTTCAAAGACTATTTTATTTTTATTTTCTGATATTTTGTATATGTTGAGTTATTCATGTGGCTTGCAAATGAGTGGTAACCAAGTCTGCAACAATCAATCATGTCTGAATAGATCAAGTATCTCCAGAAACATTTGTGGAATTATTCCACTTTCATAACTGAAAGGGCAGCCTATTTGTAAGCAGAGAAAGGGAAACATGACATCAAGTGCACAAAAAGTGAGCATAACAGATCAAAAAATGCTGCTCAGAGCTTAATTTCAGGTACAAAAGGTGCTCAGTGAGATGCCGAGATACATCAGAGGGGAGCAGCACACAGCGGGTGGCCCTGGGGCAGGGCTTCCTAGCAATGTAGGCACAGCTGAAAGTGGTTCCTGGGGAAGAGGACAGATGAACTCATTCCTACCTTCAGCAGAGCAGCAAAGTTAGCTTTGTGCCATCAGAACAGAGGCGGCTGGCAGAGTCACCAGAGGCGGGAGTGCCTATACCTGATGGTAAGACAGTATCTCTCAAATCATCCCAGGCAAATTTCTTCTCCAGCCCACACAGTTGCCCCACTGGAATTTGCTCTCCTCCTGCTTCTGCTTACCACCTTGCTCACCCCACAGGTGCACTGCAACGCCCCAACTCCCTGGACCTCTGGGGCAACTGCTCTGAGCGCTGGCTCGGAGGATGCTGCTGGCTCTAGATTTGCACCAGGAAAGGAAAGAAGCACTGCTGGGCTGGCATGGGATGTGGCACCATGATACAGGAGAGGAGAAAGAAAACGCAGGGCAATAGCTGGGCTTTGCATGTGTGCTGCCATCCTGCGCCTCTTCACCCTCCCTTGGCCATGGGGCAGAGCCCTTGAGGTTATGGGGGAAACCATCAGGGCTGGGTTCCCCAGTGCAGCACACAGACTCACGCTGCTCAGGAGGCCATTCCCCACTCCTGCCCTGGTGGACAAAATAGCGTACTGCCCGAGGCATCTGCCTGCTCTACCTGCATTTCATCTGGCCCTGCTGAGGGGTTTTCTAAGAGGCAAACTCAAAGAGACAGGGTAGGTAGGAAATGGCAAGCCCTTCAGAACTCCAGGATTAGTGTGGAAACCAACACAGGGTGAACTGCAGATGAGACTAACAGCAGTTTGGGAGGAGAGGCGCTGCAGAAGTTGAGGAGCGAAAGAAACATGGTGCAGGGTAATTCTCAAATGATGCAAAAGGCAGGAAGGTCTTGCAAACATTTTGATCTATATATAACAGTTTCTTACATAAATCATCACTATCGTGATCATTAAAAGTTTTTTTTCTTTCTTGAAAGACAGCTGGTTTCCGAATGTACATAATGCCTCTTGGAGAAGTGAACTCACAGAACTTCGTTGTAATGAACAGAAAAGTGATTTTGTTTCCCTCTAAATTTAAATTTTGCAGGCTGCGGTACACAGATAGACTATGCCTTTCTCAAATTTTTCATGCTAGCACAACCCAGACTACGCTGCCAAGTGTCACTGTAAATCCTAGGCTGCATCTGACAGAGCAAAGGTCTGAAATGAAACAGGGGGTTTTAGGTAGTGTGCCTAATGACCCTCCTCAGCACTCGGCCACGGCACCTCTTCCGCAGTAGCTGCGTGCTTGGCTCTGTGTCTCGCCCTGCCAGACCTCCTTCCTGCCTCAGCTCTGAGAGAGGGTGCTTTCTGTGGGGCACGACCGCAGGGGCAATGGTTACACCCTGCCAACGTGCTGAGCTGAGGGCAGGAAGAAGTGCCAGCAGAGAGTAAACTTATTCTAATTCTCTCTTAGACTGATAGGCTAATGATTTTGACAAGCTTTGTCAATAACCAGAGAACAAGCCCATTGCAAAGCTTTGCCTCTAAGATATTATGATGTTATTTTAAAATGAAACGATAGCTAAATAACTAGATCATCAGATAGTCTTATCGCCATTCTATAAAATGTAATTAAGCCAAGAGGCCATTTCAGCAGAAATACTGTGGGTTTGGCATGGATAGTTGGTTACCTATAAAGAATTTATTCAGAGATTAACTCTGAATCCAAAAAAAATGTGTAAGGATTAGAATATTGTGTATTCACTGGTGGTATTGCTGTACTGTAGTCTATCATCATAAAAGCAAAATAAAAGCTAATAACTTTGAAACACCATAAAGCCAGTAAGATATAAATGCAGGAATTGTAGTGCGTAAAGACCAGGGTTTAGATGATAATGCTTGTCCTTGCTGCTTCCTTACCATGCAATTGATTTATGGACAATAAAATTCAAATGTGATGGAACCAAACATAAATACAGTTCCTCTAAACTAAGTCATTTTTTTTCTCATTGTTATCTCTCTCTCTTTTTAAACTGTTAAACCCCAATCAAGAGACATTGGCATACGTTACATACATTTGGCATTACTGTCCATCAGCATCACTGTCCTTAAAAAAATTCTTGCTGTCACGAAGGTTGATAATATTGAAGGCTAGTGCTTTTCTCTCTCCTAGATTGTGTACATAATCTAAACTCTGCCTCTTAGCTCCCTTTTTTACATTTCTGTCCTGTAGATTCCTCTAACTCTCTCTCCAAAGGTGGAATGGTGACTTGGTTTTCAATAACATCATATTAGCTGTGTTCATTGTTGCTGTTTATTTGCGTTCCTTAGCAGAGAGGATTTCTTCCTAGAATTCTGCATACTTTAAGCAGAATTTCAGAACATACAAAAAAATGCCGTGACTAGAACAAATTTTTAAAATTGTAATTTATTTAAAATAGGATCAGGGCAAAGGATATTCTGTAGTTACTCCATAGCCTAAGGAATTGGAAGAATCCTTGTGGCATTTTCCAAGATTGTGGATTGTTCAGAGTGTTTCCCCTGATCATTGGATTAGACTCTCCTTGTTGCAATAGCTGTACGAGGAGACTGTGACTGAGGCAGTCTCCCCTAGAAAAGCACTGTAACTGGGCAGATGGTCTGTGAAATCTCATTTTCCTTCCCCTGAGGGAACTGCAGAAAACATCTCCTGCCATCTACGCTTAAGGTAAACTGATGCTGACAGTTCCACTTAGACCTTTCCAGATTGGCTGGGGAAGGAGTGGGAGAGAGGGAGGGGGAGCAATATTTTTCCAAGCAATGGTGCATTTGTCCCACAGTTGTTGTCAGGGAGAATTCGGGTATGACAGTGAGGGAGGTTTCCATTGGAGTTAAAGGCCACTTGGAATGACAAAATGAATTAAGTGCCAACTGCTTTCTCCCTGAAGACCTATGTGCTTAACTATGACTACACAGAGGCAGTCAGCAGGGGAGAATGGATGTAATCTAGAAAAGAACAATGGAAAAAAAATACTGGAAGTTAGTTCTGTTCTTCTTTTTTAATTCCTCTCTCCTTTTCCTACAGACTTATTAGGCATAGCAGATGCCATTTCTGGGAGAATTTATGCCCATTTACACCATTTACACCAGTAGACTTTTGTGAAAAATGTTTTTTCCACGTATTTTGCAGACCATATCCTGTCTAGCCTGGAGACAAGAGGGCTCCGGGTAGATCTCCTCAAAATGTACAGACATCTGAAGGGAGAGTGCAAAGACATTGGAGCCAGGCTGTTCCCAGTGGCACCTAGTGACAGGACCATGCACAAACTGAAACATAGGAAGCAGGTTCCTCCTCAATGTCAGGAAAGACTTGTTTCCTGTGAGGTTGACTGAGCAGTGGTACAGGTTGCCCAGAGAGCTGCTGTAGTCTCCTTTCTTGGAGATCTTCAAAGTGGTCTGGATGTGGTCTGTTGCAAACAGCTATTTGTGGACCTGTTTGAGCATAAAATTTTGACAATGTGACCTCCAGAGGCCCCTTCCAATCTCGGCCATTCTGTGTTTCTGTGGTTCTTAGAAACTTTTCTTATTCGTTCTTCAACAATAACATCCTGCCCTTTCTAACACAGCCTAGCATCTTCTTTTTGAGCTTGGTAACTTGTAGTGGGAGTGCGAAACAATCCATTGGCAGCCTCATATCTTTAAAATACCCTTGTCCAGTGATCACGATGACACATTTTTTGGCTTTGGTGTGTGGCACTGCCTTGCAGAGCAAGAGAGACAGTTATTCTTGCTGCAATTTGCAAGTACTTCCTTGCTAAACATCAGAGAAGTTTTGCAAAGGAAAAATCTCAGTACAAGTTGAGGTCCAGGGCCTGGGGGATGGACAATGCTGGCTACTGCAAAAGCCGGCTTACTTGCAGTTCTGGAAATTCTTCAGGTTTCCCCCATAACTGAAGTTTTCAGAGGGCATTAAGTAAATAAGGTGTCCTTCCTCTTAAAGATGTACAAAATGATGCATAGCCTTGTAGCCAGAAGTCAGAGAAAAGGAATAATTAAGTTTTGACTGAGCAACGTCAGCCTTAAAGTAACAAAGATAGCTGCATTGAGTGGGGAGAAGACACTGTTTCTTATGTCTTGATTCTTCAAGAAGCTTCTGGTTGTAATTTTTCTTGGATACATGGGCCATCAGAAAACAGTGGCACGATTTTAACTCATTGTGTATGTCTGCTTGAATTTTTCAGGCTTTTTCTCCTCCCCATGAATAAGTTGCAGTTTTATGCCCTTCAGAGAGACAGCATGTGCTGTCAACTCTCAAAAGACTGGGCCACCTCTCACATTGTAAGCTAAAGGGTGTAACATTTTCCTTCTCCACAGTATTGCTAAAGTACTGCTTTCCTACTTAAACAAATTGCCTTCAAAAGACTTGGAGAACTCGGACGAATTTCAGTAATGTGCTAGTACAAAATGTTGTCATGTTAGCAGTAGCAGTGCAGGTCACTCACAACAAGTGCTTGTTCTGGCTCTGTTGCAATTTGTTTTGCTTGTCACGTTGCCCTCTTATGAGGCAGCTTATCAAAAAGTCTTTGATAATCACAGAGTTTTCTTGTATGAGATTGAAAGTCAGGTTATGATAACTGACAGGTACCCAAATACATAAGCAAGCACTTCCAAGAAGAACTTGGTAGGACGTGGCTTGAAGAAAAAAAATCCAGAAGCTGGGTTCCAGTAAGCTGTGATATTAAAAGGTCACATTCACTACAATGATATCTAAGAACCATGATTAAAGCCCACATGCAGAACATTCTTTCACCATGCAGCATCCTGCAGGTAGAGGATACCTTTGCAAAAGGACATTTGTAGGGTTTTTTTATGCCAGGGGTAGTGCATAGGGATAGGGAGCTGGAAGAAATTGTCCCTGGCCATGAAGTTCAGTCCCTCTGTCACAGCCAACTGTGATGTACACCCTGTCCTGAACTGATCTGGCTCCATCTGCAAAATTATGACTGTTTTTGCCCCTGTTTACATCTCAGGTTGTGATTGCTGTTGTGGTTAGCAAGCTTCTTTGAGTTCTCAACCTCAGTTTTATTGCTGGATAGTCTGTATCCCCCTTTTCTTTTTTCCTAATAGTTTCTTCATTTAGCTTAAATGCTTCTTTCTGTTCTTGGTGTTTATCTTTAGCGTGTCTGCAAAGTGATGACCCACTTCAGCCTCTTTTCTGCCTCCCAAAGTAGCTCTTGCCTACAATGATGCCAGACTGAGCTCATCTTCCCACTATGCAAAATAATCTACTATAATAATGTTTTAGGGCATCATAATGAGTACGTGATCTTCCTTAAGTGAAAGGCAATAATGGTGACTAGCGACTCGAGGGAGTAGTGCAAACTTCGGTTTTGAACTGTCTGTCTCTCAGTTTCCTCCTTTTCTGGTAGGAAATTTTGCTAGAAATAAGCTTGTTGCATTACAACTTTCCTGGGAGTTTGGCCGCATACGGAGATGATAGAGCCTTGTTTCTCACTATACAGTCAGCACTATAGATGAAATGTATGACTAAAGGAGTGTCTTATGTTTCTACTGTGTCATTGGCTAACACTGCCAGTAACCAACTGGCTTCATATTGAAAGGGAAGGACCTGTAAAACTGAGGAGGTGTCTCACTACCCTCACAGTAAAGAATTTCTTCCTAATGTCTAATCTAATCTACCATCTTTCAGTTTAAAATTATTACATCTCATACTACCACTATGTGCCTTGACAAAAAGCCCCTCCCCATTTTTCCTGCAGGCCCCCTTTAAGTATTGGAAGGCTGCTATCAGATCTCCCTGGAGCCTTCTCTTCTAGTGGTGGTTACTCTGTGTTTAAGTCTGCTGCCATTGCTGCTGGTCCTGTCCAGTTTTTGTCAGCTCTGATGGCTGTTGCTGGCTGCTGGTGGCTCTCTCCATGACCCTGGCATTTCATTGGTTCAAGAAACCCCCTGTATACCACAACCTTCTGCTCCACTGCGGAATGTGCCAGCATGGAGCTGATCACCTTGGCGAATTTGGTTTGACAGCAGCACACTTCCAGAGGGCCAGCGTGGCAGCAGGGATGGAGCACCTGCATCTGAACAGCAGGGAATGGCTCACTGGAGCTGAGAATTCTCCTTTAATCCATATTCAGACTAACGGTAGGCTATTCAATATGTATGTTATAGTCTGTGCCAGTGATTAGAGGTTCACAGACCTTTGAGCTTCAGCACAGGAAACATTCCCTAGCATTTTTCAGTGACAGTTACACATAACATACTAATAAAGTAAGATCAGCTTATGTCTCATTTCCTGGTTATGTTGGCTTTATCATGCTCGTATGAATGAAGGTACATTTGGTTATGTTTCCTCCAGGACAGTGAACTCTAGACTCTGTGCTAAGAAACTGTTGCCTTAGGCATGCTTTTCCTTACCTACATCTGAAATATGAAGAAAAGGTCAAGCATGAAATCTGGACAATTTTTTTGTCAGAAATGTTTCAAATTCATTTCTAATCAGCACTTAAATTGGTTACTGTTTCACAGACTTCATCTCAAATATCATTTCTGTTGCTTCCTTGAAGATCTATTTGGACAATAGCGTTACGGAGTTCTTTGAGCCTAAATTACTCAGCTTGCCTTCTCATAACACGCTCTACTACTGGGATTGTACATTTCTGTAGCTTAGTTTTTTACCCCACCATCTGTTGTAGAGCAATTCCCAAGAATGGAAGTACGTTGCAACATGAAAGAAGTATAACATTCTCAAGGCTTTATCTTGACCTGCGTGTTCATGTTGACTTTTATGATGCAAGTTTCAAGTAATTAATGTACCTTTGACAAAGTGAACACTAGGGTCAATGAAAGAATCCAATGTAAATATTGTGATCATCAGAGAGTGAGTGCCTCTTGTTAACGTAGCTTCATTTTTCATTCTGTCAGGAAGGTTACAAATAACTCGATCTCAGTAGGTCAGAGAAGGAGGTGCAGTTGGACTATTAAAAAAAAAAAAAGTAAACAGCTCCCTGGGAAAATAGTAACAGAAGGCATATGATTCCCTATCCTTCGGAAGAGCCTCAGACAAGGCACTCCAGGTTTTCCCAGACTGAAAATTCCTCATGTAAGAATTCCTTCTGCAGCCTTAACTTCCTTTTTCTGCCCTGTTTCAGTCTCACTCACAGCATAGCTCTGGGCTTTTTGCTTTCTCTCATGTTAGCTGAGGTGTGCAGGTTTAGGAAAAAGGAGAAGAGACGCAAGCTGTAAGAGGAATAATTCTGATCAGATGCTGGGTTTTTCTTCCCCCACCACGAGGGTGGTCAAACACTGGCAAAGGCTACTGAGAGATGCTGTGAGCTCTCCATCCTTGAGGGTACTCAGAAGTCAACTTAACATGGCCCTCAGCAACCTGAGGTAAGTTTGCCTTGGATCGAACAGAGATCTGATCAGGTCACCTTCAAAAACCCCTTCCAGCCTGTTACTCTCTGATTCTGTGTCTTGTAGAGGTGATGTGCCATCTTCCTGGTGCAGAAAGGACATTAATTGGCACAAGGCATGAGGAAGGAAATAAATTCTGATGGGATTTTGAGGAAGTTGGCATGTGGCGGGGCTACCTCTTCAGAGGAGGGGCACTCCATCAGCTGAGCAGGACACTTGTAGGACACATAACCCAGCAACCGGGCATGGCCCTGTGACCGTCTGCACAGGCCAAGGGCTCTCATCCTACCTGACCCTCAAGGCAGAGTTGTGGGCACTCATCTAAGAGCCAAGGTTGCAGCTCTGGCTGGGGGGTTCTGAACCATCTACCCCAGCCATGGCTGACACCTCTGACCGGAGGGAGCTGCTGAAGGGACAGGCCGCAGTGCAGGCCTCAGACTGCAGGAAGCGCCTAGGCCTTTGCGCCGGGGCAGGAACCTGCCTGCAAAGGTGGGCCCAGGTGGAGGACCTCCTGCAGCAGATGCCTGAGCTGCAGGAGGTGGTGAGAAGACTGTGTAACATCAAGGGGGCTGAGCAGGAGATAGACAGCTGATTCCACATCCAGTCTGAGGCAGACACGCAGCCCATGGCCAAACTTCCCCCTTGCAGAACCATTTTGCCGCTCTGCAGTCTGAAGAGGAAAGGCCCGTCACATCGGGAGAGATGCTAGAGCCGCTTCAGGCAGCCTGATCTGCTCCCCGTAGAACAAGTGCAAGTAAGAAAAAGTGATGGGTGATAGTAGTAGGTGACTCTCTTCCCAGAGGTACAGAGGCACCTATTTGCTGTTGCGATGTGGTCTCCAGAGAGGTGTGCTGCTCAGTGTGGTTTCATATCAGGGACATCACCAAGAGACTACCAAGCCTCATACAGTCCACTAACTATTACCCACTGCTGTTGTTCCACGTGACCACCAAAGGTACAACCAGGAGCAGCCTGTGGACTATCAAGAAGGATTACAAAGCCCTGGGACCAGAGGTGATGGACTCTGGAGTGCAGGGAGATTTTTCATCAGTCCTCCTGGTCAAAAGGAGGTTTGAATGGTCAAATGGTTTGAAAGGGCCAGTAGAATTTGGTAAATCAAGCAAATGGCTACAGGACTGATGCCACAGCCAGAGGGGTTTGGTTACTTAGAACATGGGAATCTCTTTGAGAAGCCTGGTCTACTGGGGGCTGATGGGGTCCATCTGACAGAGAAGGGCAAGAGCATCTTCAGTCAGAGGCTTGCCAAGCTGGCGAGGAGGTCTTTAAACTAAAGAAGACAGGGGAGGGGAGCCTCAATCCATCCCACTGTTACTAGTTTGATTCCAGTGCCAGCAGTAGATGCCCAGACACTGGAGAAGGATCACAGGTCAGCAGGAAAGAACCTGAAGGGCAGCACAAAGGAATTCCAGCCAGTAAGTCAGCTTCACTGGGAGCCCAGCTTAAATGCCTCTGTACAAACGTATGCAGTATGGGGAATAAACAAGAAAACTTAGACACCTGCGCATGCCTGCAGAGCTATGATCTCATTGGCAACACAGAGTCATGGTGGGATGGCTCTTATGAGTGGAGTGTTGGAATGGAAAGATGCAGGCTCTTTAAGAAGGGCAGGCGGGCGAGACAAGGAAGTGGTGTCACCCTCGATGTCAATGACCAGTAGGAGTGCGTAGAGCTCTGCCTGGGGATGGATGAAGAGCTGACTGAAAGCTTATGGCTCAGGAGTAAACGCAGGGCAGGGACTGGCGACATTATAGTGGGGGTCAGCTACAGGCCACCTGTCCAGGAAGACTGAGAAGACAAGGCCCTCTAGAGACAGATAGAAGCAGCCTCACATTCACAAGCCCTGGTCCTCACAGGGGACTTCAACCACCCTGATATCTGTTGGTGGGACAACACAGCAGGGTGTATGCAATGCAGGAGGTTCCTGGAATACGTTGATGATTACTGTCTTCTCCAAGTGACAGAGAAGCCCACAAGCAGAGGTGCTAAGATGGACCTTGTTCTCACCAACAAAGAGAGGCTGATTGATGGGGAATGTGAAGCTCAAGGGCAGTCTTGGCTGCAGTGACCATGCAATGGTGCAGTTAAAGGTCCTTAGGGCAGTAAGGAAGGTGCACAGCAAGCTCACTTTCCTGGACTTCAGGAGAGCAGCCTTTGGTTTCTTCAGGGACCTGCTTGGTAGAGTGCCATGGGATGAAGCCCTGGTGGGAAGAGGGACCCAAGAAAGTTGGTTAATATTCAAGGACCACCTCTTCCAAGTTCAGGAGTGATGCACACAAGTAATAATTTCTCATGTCTGTCAGGAACTAGGGTGAAATGTCAGAATAATTTTAAATATAACAAAAACTCGACCTCTTCTTATGTACCTATACAACGTCTCAGTCAAAGAAGGCTGAAAATAGCTTTGTTGAGTGAACCTGTTTCTCTTATGTAGGTGTACTATTGTCTGGAGACAAGGAACGTTTCTCTGAGCTGATGGAAATCTCTTCGAGATTGGCCTGATCTTCCTTGTGTTTCTTTCCTACAGGGAAAAAAACCAAAACCAAATACACAAACTGGCATAAATCCAGTTCTTTGAAAGATGATGTGTCCATTTCAGCATCAAAACCAGGGTTGTGCTGACAGTTACTTTGTGAGATTTTGCCTGTTTATTAGCCAAAACTTGATCATACTTGTACATGTCTGCATAGCCAAAGGCAGACACATTATTTTCTGTAGAGCTGTCTGTTAAGTTTTCTTGGGCTATACTAAGTTAGCAAATGATGTACATACATACAAGAATATAAACTGAGAGGAACTGCAAAAAATCAAGATGAGTATGTGCCAGGAGAATGTGCTGTCACCCTGCTATGGCAGATTAGCAGCTGTTTTGCCTCCTTCTCCCCCATAGCCCTTGGGGTACGTACATTACATCTCTGAAACTGGCCTCTTTGTCCACCAGGAAGGTTTCTGACCTGACCCAGCTTTCACCAGGGCTCGCTCACAACACTAAACATTTAACAAGGTGATAAGAGCCTGGGGGATTAGCATTTGGGGGAAAAGGGTATGACCTCTATAACAAGTTCTTAATTAATAAAAATGGGCATAAGTGATCTATTTCAAAGTCTCTGTTTATCAGGGAGGAGATAGAGCAGGCTGTATTTTCTCTTGCAAGAGGGAGAGAAGAGCATGGATGGAACCTGTGGTTGGATGAAAGCGATAGCTCTCTTAGGGGTTGGTGTTAACAGTGAGGAGAAGCAAGGGAAATTTTTTATTCACTGGAAATTGCTTAGCTACAGATTAACTCAGCTACCTGCTGTTCCCTCTCCTCACTGTCGCAGAAAGTTTAATAGCAGGCCTTTCCTAATAGATACTCCTTTCCACACCTTTTGACAGAGGCAGGTTTCCTTTCTCTACCTAGAGAGATAACAGCACTCCACTCTTAGAAAGAATTTCACAGTATTTAAGTCTCCTTTCTAGAATTTGGAGAATTTTATTGAGACTCAGTATCCAAATCAATGAAGATGCTTGTGATTCTTTATAAATTTTTGTCATCTTTTAGCAAAAATTTGGGTGAGTGTGATGTAACGGAGTGTTGGAAAGAACCATGCTTACTTTCACCTATATACACTCCATAATTGCAAAACCAGAAATACACATATGTAACAAGTACGTTGGAATTCTTTTAAAAATATTTATTAGGCACTCAGACTTTTGCACTATGGTGTTTTGAGGTTTTATTAGCTATAGCTCCTGTTTCCAAGTCTGCGAAAACCTATAATTGCTCTTCAAAATATAGCCAAGTGTTCTCTGAAGAGAATAACAATGTACAATTGAATTACTCTAGGTAATAGGGTACCTCTTTTTCTGACTACTGCATCTGGGTTCTGTGTCAGTTTTTTGAGACTTGCTTATGCATCAGCTGCTGCCGTGTTCCCTCGATTTCTCTGCTGTGACGACTGGGCATGTGGACTGACTGTGAGGCGCAAGGGCATGTCAACGTGCCCCTGGTCTGGCTGATAGTGTGAACAGGGGGGTGCTGTGGCATCACTCTGTAGCCATGACGGCCTTCATGATCCTCTGAAGCCTTTTTTTTTCCCTCTCCAGTTTTCTGCTTGCAGTATCTGCTGAAATGCCTTGCATGCAGGTGTCAGAGACAAAAATTCGACTTCTTTCTTTCCTTTGAAAAAAAATGAGTGAGTATTGGGCATTCATGGGGTACAAGCACAGACAGAGCACCTGATGTTTGCAATGCAGAGCAAGCACTAATTCATGCAAAAACTAGAATCTAGCATTTGTTTATTGATACTCTGAAAGTGCAAAATCCTGTTTCCATGGCTGTTTGCTTGGTTTGGGGCTTTTTTTTCCCCCATCTCAGCAGTTTTTTTGATGTGACTAGCAGTGTTTGGAAACCATTTCCTTTACTAACAATCTCAACACCTTGTTTCTTGTACCTGTAAATTTTAACTTCCTTTTTCCTATCAGTTTCTGTAAGTTTTTATCTCAAATTCTGCGTATACCCTGCATTACTTTTTTAAGGACTTCCTTTTATGACCTGTCCTCGCAAAACAAACCCCTGTTTTTAGTAATGGCTGTATTCAGTTTCCCCATTGAGTAATGTAATAGGACATTACAAAAAAATCAAGACAGTAGTGAACACAACTAAGTGAAAAAAACATGCATTTTTTACATCCAGACATGAGATTTTTATTGGTTTTTTGGCTGTTTTTGCTAGGGACAATTACTAGATTCAGTTTTTGCTGATTTTGTTTGGAAAGTACTTAATGGTTTGTGCTACTGCTAATGAAATTGAAACAGAACTAGTATTTTTTGAAAGCAGTAAAGTTGTCTAACGGATGCCTGGTTAATGTATATTTACAGAGAAACTCTGCTTAAAATAAAGATTGTTTGTTTCAAATCAATTCAGTACATGAAATACTTAAGCTGCAATTTTAATTACAGTGAATGTGATCCGCTTAGAGCTTTCTGAAAAAAAAAGTCTGATGTCACTATGAGTTGTTTCCAAGTACAGACGTGCTCTCTTAATTTTGTGCTGTAATATCTTTCAAAGAATTTCTTTCAAATCAAAGAAAGACACTGTTAAAAAGCAGATGACTTCCACAGAAAAGATGACAAACATTTCAGGGAAAATAGCCGTTCAAGAATAAACAGCTGGAAACAACTGGAAGATGACGGACTCCTAGATCTGTAATTTGGGATCGAGTCATTGGGGCCTGTGGGTAGGCTGGAGCTTCTGTGACTGAGTGAATGCTTTTTTTACATGCTCTAGGAACAAGAGTGACATTTACTTCAGAGAGATTTTCATTAGTGAATCATGTCTAAGGGCAGTTGCTGCTGGTAAAATATCAAAGGTAAAATCCAATGGTGTGTAAAAATAGTTGTAATGGACAAAAATCCTAAGAGAGAAAGGGAAGATTATGTCACCCAGCTCCTTGTACAGTCAAGTGCCATCAGTTTTCTTTCTGCTGGGATCTACAACCTTTCCAAGTCGGTAGCACCAAGGCTGGCCGAAATGACTGCCTGGGCCAGCCACATGTGTGGGAAGTCAGAGATGACAAGTAGCAGCATTATGGCTACAGAATGACACCCCAAGCAAAGCAGGTGGCCAACTAGGCACTGTAGAAGTCTGAATCACAAGCATCTCATTAGTCCACTGTGCAGCACCAAACCATTTAAGAGTCATAAGTGTGTCTATCATTTTGTTGTCATGCTGCTGCATCCCACCTTCTAGTCAGCAGTGGAGGTGTGGCAGATCCTTGGCATTTGATTGCCAGCGAGAAGTTTATGCTGCTTTACACATCCATGTAAGCATTAGAGTAACTGGCCTGCTTTTCCTCTTGTTGGAGAAGAACGAGGCTCATCCCAGCTACATATCTAGCTGAGGTTTTGTGGGGAGAAAACAGTAAAAACATGGGCCAGGTGCTGTGATCACACATTGCCCTGGCACTATGATTCCTGATCTTTTAGGCCTGAGATAAGGAATGCTTTTGTGAAGACATGGGAAAGGCATTTGAATGTTTTAAAACTAAGCTAGTTTGGAAAAAGCAAGATTAGCAGCAGGGCATGTCTTTAACTAGAAGCATGAAAGCTCAAAACTGACAGACCCTTTGACTCTCCCATTTGGGCGTATTACTGCCGGCAACTATGTCCAAACACAGCCTCCGATCAGCTTGGAGTTATGCCTATCTGTTGGGATAATAGTGGCATTAACTCAGTTTCTGTGTGTTTGGATAACACCCAAACATGTTGTGCTCCTCCATGCAGGGGACAAACACCAGGCCAAGAGGTGCCTTTTATGGGCAGCTAGGATAGCCCCGTGTGGGACATCTGTTCTCCAAGAGGTCCTTTGGGTCTAGCGTAGGGCTTTGTTCGTTTCGGACACTGCATCAGGGAAGGGGGGAAGTTCACACATGTGTCTGACTGCCAAAAACAGTGATAGTTCTAGGAGCATCTCAGTGTGCCAAAATACATGCTGTATTAAAATACTGTCTACAAATCTTGCAGTGTGCGAGCCATGAAGCATGCGAACAAAATGAGTCACAGAAAGAGGCATGCGGCTGGTCACCAGGAAAGCCTTGTGCGTTTGGTCGACCAGGAATTCAGATAAACTTACAAAGTAATTTGTGCCTACTAATATGGAGCAAAATGGAAAATGAATACTTGTGTCTTCTTAATCCAGGGTGAAAAAAGCACAGGTTTTGGGAAAGGTGTGTCAGAAGTGTTTCCTTTTTGCTTGTGAGAACAATTATTGTGCTAACTGTGGGGTTGCAAATGGGTCACAGTATCCTCACAGTCCAAGCTTAATGCAGCCAGGGAACCACAAATAACACCCCCAGGCATCCCCAATATGTGTGTGTGCGGGGGACTACAAACTGACTGGTAAAGCGTAGTAGGAAATGTCAGGTCTTGTGGCACGTGCTAGGGCAAGCACCAGGAAGGTTTTCTGAAGTAGCTGAAGTGATGTTTATCTACAAACTTGCTTACCTGTTAACAGGTCATTCCTTTGCCTGTACTCTGCCTCTGCTAACCAAACTTGTGGATCATGGTGGAGGACTTCATGGCTCCTGTTAGAGATCTACTTGAAGCTCTTACGTGTATTAGTCTAAATAAACCAGACAATATATTCAAGTCCTAATTAGATAATGTAGATTGTATATTTAAAGTATAGCTATTATTTTTGTATAATAATTCTTCAAACCTTTTTATGTTATAGGAAAAAAAAAGACTTGTGGTTTTTATTGCTTTGAGGAAGAACACAATGTATTTTCCTTGTAGTCACCAGTTTCCTAGATTCATTTTGTTGTCATTAAAAAAATCAGAAATGCCTTTGCTCATGGACATTTGAAAAGTGAAGCCCAACATGTAAATGAAAATGTAGGCCTAGTTTTCTGGCACTTGTTTCTTAAAATCTTGGTCTGAATATTGGGACTGTTTTGTATCAGTTTACAGTCAGCAAAACTTAAAAAAGTGAGTGACGAATTTTGAGACTGAAGTAACAGCTGCATTGGTTCTCTACTACGGTAAAGCTAAGCAAAATACCAGAGAGCACCAGGTAATTTAATAAGGCAATTGCATATAAGGCTTAAGCTAAACGTACTAGACGCATATGAATGATGCTATTGTGTTACGCTGCTGGTTTGCTAAGAAAGCGTCATTTAAAAGACTGTGGAATTCTAAGGTTTAATTTTGACGGAAAAGAACCCTCAATACACGAAAGTTGCTATGGTTTATATTAGAGGATTTAATATATAGTTTTCCAGAGCAAGTCAGCTAATTTTTAAGAGCGCACTTCATTCTTCTTTATTTTGGTACCCCCCAGTGATGTTTTGTGAACAGGGGCAATGTTTTGGGTGTTCAATGTGAAGCTTTGTTCCAGAAGCAAACCAAAGATAGTGACACCTCTCTTAAACAAATAGCCATTCTGATACTCCATCTACAGTAATAACTTCAGAAACTGCAGTATTTAAGTTGTAGAATTTTCTGTCCAAACTATACATCAGAGTGAATTCATTGAAGTGAATTTTGGTGTAAGTCCTGTGTTCATTTTTACAAATCTTGTTAATGAAACAGCATATGCACAGTTAGCTCTGACAGGATGGAAAACTTTAGCTGAGTTTTACTCAAGTTCTAATGTGAAACAAAAAAGTTTAGGAAATCCAAGAGAAGATCAAAGATGACGGCTTTTCTCAGTGAATATACACCAACATATCAAGCCAAAAATAATACTTCTGGTCTAGGTCCGATATGTTTTATCCATGGCTAAAACCCTAGACTACAGCAGAGAAAAGGGAGCAAATAAGCCACCAAAGGCAAGAAATGGCTTTGCAAGTAAACAGCTCTCAGAAGAAGAGAGTAACAGACGTGATCTCATTTTTGGGCTTTGTAAAACAGTCTCCAGCACTTAAACACTTGAATTTTGTCACATCTGTGTCAGACTTCCGCTGCTTATACAATCTGTGCAAAAAGTATTATAAAGGTACGAGAAGTTTAGCTTAGATTTGATAGAATATTTTTGGCCCTGAGTTGGGAGACTGGACTGTTGTGCCTTGAAATGAGCACATCATCACTCCAGACTTGAAGAGCAGCACTCTCTGGACTCTTTGAAACACGTGAATGTACTTCATTAGCTATACAGCACTTTGGTTTATATTATACGGCATCCTTACTGAAGAGGCACTGGACAGGTTCATGAAAGGGGAATCCACTGAAGGTTTTTAAATACATCGAAAACAGCTCGATTTCAATAAATGCCTGAGCCACACAGTGTTGGGGGCTGGAAGAGTATGTGGGGGAAGCCTCATACATGCTTTGTCTGCTCTTTCTTTCCCCACAGCCACCTTCTTCTGACTGTTGTGAAAGATCAGATGCTGTCTGCGATTGCCTCTGCCCTCACCCACTGTGGCACCCTTGCACCCTTAAATTAACAGACACTTTGTTTTTCTTCCCCACTGAATAATCAGAGGGTGGTACAGGACTACTGAGATTATGAAAGAAAAAATGCTGAAGGAGCTTGGTTCTGAAATAGGTCACCTGTGGACAAAACGGGATGCCTCAGAAAGGGGCTGTCAAAGCCCAGCAAGCTCATTAGAGATTTACTAAAGCTAATGAAGGAAGCTCCCTGAAACTGGTTCACATTTGTCATCTTGGGATCCACAGATCTGAGCTGCCTCCTACGGGTAATCTCCTTTACCCTTGATTTTAATCAACTGAGCAGAGGTAACTGTTTCTTTGTAGAGTAAAATGAGAAAGCATTATGTAATATTTATAGAATAGCCTTATACTTAAAACACTTGGTCTAAAAGTGGAAGACATGAGTTTATTTCCTCTTTCTAATAAAAACATTTAAAAAACACACTGATCTTCTCTCCAGCCAGGATGGTGTTCAAACTATCAGTTAATGGGACATTTTCGTTTTGAGAGATCACTCTTGTTGAAATAATGCCTTCTGCAGCAAGAATGCAAGACTAACTAGGCTAGCAAACTGAGAGCGTGATTATTTAGTCCAGTGGTTAGGCTGTGGCAAGGAATTTTGGCAACTACTCTAAATACTGGACCTTTAATTGTAAGATCAGTATCACATCATCTCTATGCTTTCTGTAAAATCTCACACCATTTTGTGAGTAGTCCGGGTTGGTGGGTATGTGGGAGGTGTATTTAAGGCTTACCTGGAAGTCTTAAAGGACAGCTGCTTAGGGGGCTGGTTCTTCTTTGGAGTTGAACAGGAGATAGCCAAGAGCTACTCGGAGCAGTTTTTCTCCTCAGATGTATTTTGTGGCTGGGAAATTTTGAGTTAAACAGGTAAACGTGCCCAGCTTTGGGGAACAGTAGAGCCTAGGTTTTCAGAATCAGAATTTCATCCCTCAGGACATATATTCCTCCCTGTCTGCATTAAAGTATCTACATGGGAAAAGCAAATGCTCTACAGCTGGATTTTCATGCAAGTCTGATTCCTTTTGAGATATCCGGGCCGCTGATACGAAGAAAAAGTTTTCATGGTTGTGCAGACCTACCTAGCTCAGATCCAGAAGCTGGATAGCTGTGTTCACACAGTCCTCTCTGCAGAGCCTGTTGACCTGGGCACCACATCTTCTAAGCACAGCTTCTTCACATCTGCACCTGTGCTGGCAAGCTTGCACAGTCCCATCTGCCTTTAAAAATTCTTCACAAATACTGAGGTGGCTGCTCTTGGCTGAGAGAATCACAATCTTGTGTTCCTTGAAGCGCCAGAAACAGGAAAACTTGTCATATAAGGAATACAGATTTTTCTCTCTGCACCATTTACTGGTACAGAATACGTACATTACAGAAAAATATATCAGAATATAAGGACAAGATGTTACCATTAATTCTTGCTAAAAATTATGATCACACTCGCTTTCAGTGCACTTGAGCAAATGGCAAGTGAGATAGCTTGTTAGTACTAAATCCATGACTGTTGGTTTACTCATTGCAAGGAAACTGTAGTGTACGTTTATAAATAATTGATTTATTAGTTCAATTTCACGAGAAACAGATTTTTGATGAAGTATCTATTCTCTGTTCTACTGAAAATATTAAGGTCAAGGGAAAGAACATATGATACCCTTTCTTGGAACGATACATCACAATTTAAAGCTAAATAGGTATTTGTGGAACTTACTAGGGGAGTAGGTGCAAGAGTCTGCAGGATACAAATGAAGAATTTTGATAACCACAAAACTCTCTTCTTAATGTTCCTATTGGGAGAGCACATAGGACATAACTCGCTCTTCTGAAATAGGCCTGCAACTTTCAGGCCGCAGATGTCATAAGCGTACTGTGCCACCCCATACACAATAGCATCTTACAATGGCATCGTGCCCTGCAGAGTGAAGGACGCTGCTCTTTCTCCTCTGACTGAAGCATCCAGCCAGAAGTTTTAGCTTACGGTTAAAAAATAATTGAGTCAGACATTTTCTCAGGAAAAACTGCTGCTTTAAACAGCTGAGCATGTCTTCCAGAACACAAGATGTGGGACTGCCCTTGGCAAGTTGCTTGAACAAAGAAAGATGGTTTTCGTTCCTCTGCAATGCCCCGTTGTTTATTTATTCTGCTTTTATTACTGTTTCACCTCTTTACACACAGATACTGTAAATGTAAACTGGCTATTTACCACTGGTAATCTGTGAAAATACTGTTTATTGTTCCAGAATTTTTCTTCTATTTTATTTGCTTTTGCACGTGTTATTTTGAGTTTCTTTTTGGTTTTTAGACATATATGAATACTTTTAGTGCACATGAAAACAACCATTATTTAGGTTAAAAAGGAAAGGTATAGATAGATACATAACATTTTCCCATAATATTTTCCTCAGTCTTGCACAGCTATACATCTAAGAGACAAAGATTGCAGTGACTTGATGGATGAAGGAGAAACTCGCTGAAGCAGAATTGCAGTAATACTCTGTTAGTAGCCTAAATCCCTGCTGCCAGTCTAAGCCTGTACCCAGTACTGGCACACAGAGAGGTGCTGCCTGCTGAACTGTCTTGCCAGGCTCTGGTCCCCCCAGTGCCGGCCCAGCACAATGAATGGTAAGAACATAGCTGATTTAGGTTATGTGGCAGAAAACAAAGCACTGAAAACAGATGGCCACTGGCCTCACGCAATGAAACACCCCATTTCTGCATGCAGGGTGTATTCAGTATACTCAGAGGGTCTCTTTAGCCATCTTTCCATACTGGTCTGTGTAGGCTGACTAGCAGCTCCAGCTGGTCCCTGCTGTGTGCTGGGTGCAGGGGGTGGGGGTAGCACTGCTCTCTCTCACTCTGCTTTTTGAGGATGATCCCTTTCACTTCTCTTCACTGTCTCCTCTGCGCATTCTCCCTTCATTGCTCAGGCTACTGGTAAAAATTCTTGCGATTTATTTCTTTAACTCTGTTTTCATTCTACTCTTCTTCAGCCTCTGCTTGTCTGAGCTCTGGAGAGGGATGTTTAGTCCAGGCAAATCTTGTCTATCTCATGCATTTTGAGACACAGAAGAAATTGTGCAGACACTGGTGTCAGCTATTGAACAAGCTGGGGCTGCTCTCTTGCTCCATGTGTGATGGTATACACGTGTGGACAAACAGGACAGCACCTTCTTCCTTGCCATTTCCACCACCACTCATAACTCCAAATAGATACGGATTTGCTGGAAACCAGCAAAGCTGCTTCCTGAGGCCCTGATTCTGTGGCTTGCATCCATGACAGCAAAAGTATTAAATGCCTTCATAAGGAGTGCCTGGCTGGCCATGTTTCAGGACTTTGTGTTTAGCATCTCATATCACCTTCCTGATTTGTTCTTGTAGCAGTGGCCTACAGCAGCTGAATGGGAGGTTCTGCAGAGGGAAGGGCATGTGTCTCTGGGGTGGTGGGAGCAGGGATGACACAGGCCAAAACAACACTTTTGGTGGCCTGGAAGGAGCAGCTACGGCTGGGTTGGGGGCAGATGTGACTGAAGAGGGGGACAGCTTGCTAAGAGCACAGAGGGAAAACTGTTTCCAGTCCCTTCACATTCCATTCAACTTTTCCAGTTCCTTACTCTATTTGAAACTCCTTCCTTCTCAAAGCCCCCAAACCTGCACTGAATACTATGTTCTCATCTTCCATCCTTAAAGCATTACTGTCTCCTTCCATCCACAGGTCTCCCAAACCCCTTGAAACTTATTTCCTTTCTTCCAGAGCCAGCAGCTCTGCTACTCTAGCAAATCTAGATATTGCTATTATAAAGAAAATTTACTTTGCCCTTAGCCTTGAGGTAGAAAATTGATATTGCCTACACTATCAGGAGGTTTGGGCAGTGCTTGGTGGAAGTTTCTAGCATGCATGACAGCAATCTCATCCTACACTCACAGTCCCTGGAACATTTTTGTGCTTTTAGTTTTGCAGTTCAGACATGCAACATAGTTAGGGTCCTATAGTTGCTTCTGGTCCTCCACCAGCTTGTTTTACTCATGTCCCTGACATCAAACCAATGATTATACTAGTCTTAGTAGATGCAGGATCAGTCCTGGTACTTCTCAGGTTAAATACAACAAACTAGACACTTTTATTCCTTTGTTCTGAAATTTTGATGCTCCTTCATTGTCTTCTGCTTGATGTTGATACAATGGTATTTTTGTCATACTATTGTCAGAGCTGAGACACAGGGGAGTTAAGCCATACCACAGATGAATGAAGTTTAATTAAACTGGAAATAAGTAACACTGAAAGTTAAAATTCTGTTATGTTTCTGTTGCGGTGAGAAGAACTTTTATGCCAAACAACACCCAATCTCAAACTTCAAAGGAATATTTGGAACAATTCCCATACCCTAAAAGTGGACAACACACTCAGCTGTCTTTTGTTCACACTTTTCTTCCCTCTCTTACAACTAACGTTTTTCATTCAACTTGAATGCATTTTGATTTTGAATTTGATCCTAGCTCAGACTGTAAACGCAAGTCTTCTGCTAGGCAAATTATTTAATTGAGCAGATTATTTTCTGTTAATGTAGGATGCACTGTTACTTTCCTCATATTCGGTTAGTGTCTTTAGTAAAATTTTAGAAGGATGATAATAATCTTAGTTATCATTCAGCTACCTAAAAGTTATAATTTAAAGGCAAGTGCCTGCACATCAGGGTTGCAACTAAGCAGCTACTTTTTCACCTTCTAGTTTATACGTTGCTGAAAGGGCTGGTGTCAAGGTTAGTTATGAAATGCAAAGTGAGAGATCAGATAGGAAAAGCTTGTTCATCTCTAACTCTTTGTCTACCTGGTCGGGCTTGAAAAAATATGTGCAGAATTGTACACGTTTAATGTTCTCCCTCCCTCAGCAGGGACTGTTCATGGGCTCATTGGTACGCTTTTACTGAATGGGATTTACAGACCTAATTCCTTACAGATTCAGGTGCCCCATCACACTTGTGGTACATACTGAACTTGTAGCAGATCTTCCTGCAAGAGCATGGAGAACAGCAGGGTTAGAGAAAGGAATTGGAGAGGGGAAATTAGGGAGATTGCTGTCTCATGCTAATGACTAAAGATATTTCCTATCCACCTGGCAGGAAGGACAGTATTTCCTGGACTATATGACTTTCAAACAGCTAGATACTCCAGATTATCATCTACTTATTTCTAGCTTTGCCTGCTAAAAAATACAGTTATAGTTTGGCTTGGTTAGGCTCCAGTTCAGCTGTGGATTAGTGCTAATGAATATGTTATTGGCTTTTAAATCTAAGTGCTGTACACTAGTCCTTAGAACACAGAGTATTGTACTGTGCTACTTAATATGTCCCCAGGATCCCAGAACTGATAGATGCTATGACCGCCATTGAGATGACTTCAGTACAAGGGACATCTCAGTTTCAGAGCCATTCGCTCTTTAGTCAATAAACTTCCCTGGCTTTAGCTTAAAAAATGTCTATGGCAGTATATTTTTGGCACCACTGCTTTTAAGGAAAAAAAGATCCTTCTGTTTCTTGCATGGCACAACTCGTCTCTAGAGAAACATTACTCCAGAAGGAAAATAACTTTCAACAGATAAGCACTCCCAAAAGTGTTTGTTAGCTATCAACTCAGATAAAACTACATGTAAAGGACACAGATATCCTACCTCCCACCCGGCTTGTCTCATTTGTTTATGGGTTCCCAGGCATATTAATTATACTTCATTTGGCTTTGGCCCAGAGACTCCTGAACAACAGGGGCAGAGGCTGCCCAGTTCAATTACTGTGGCTTATATCTGGTTCCCTCAAGAGCATCTTGAATTGACGTGATGCTTATTCTCAAGCAAACATGTCTTTTCCATCTCACAGTCATTAATGAGTGGCACAGCCTCATATGTACCACTGACGGAGATACTGTTTGTTGGCTTTATGTAAATAAACTTTTGTAGTTGTGAGAAGTTAGGTGTGGGACTTGAGTGATTAAACATAAAGAGACACTGGCAAGGTGGTGAGCTGCTATATGTGACCTAGTTCAGCTTTTTTTATCTGTTTGCAAAGCCGAATCCCTGTGGAGTGTTTTTTGTGAATGCTGGGGCAATGGGAGCTGGAGAAATTGCTGAAGCTTTCTGAGAAGAGCAGTTGCAATGATTTTTGAGAATTTTATGTTAGCTTTTGTTCAGGTTTTCAATGAAACAGCTCAGGCATGTGCTTTTTTTTCCTCTCTTTCTCCACTGGAATTACATCCTGGATTTCAAAAAGCATTTCATTGATTATCAATATTGATATAAGTTTTTGAAACATCTTTGTGTTAATGAAATAGCATATCTTCAAGAAAAACATGTTTGCATAAAATATGTGTGAATAACTGAGAAACAGAGAAAGAAGTGGACAAGTAGGTTTTCCAAGCAGATTTAGGAAGCCAGTTTAGAGAAATTTGTGACAAGACTTCCTTAGCATGGATGGCACTTCAGAGCTTGGAGAAAGCTTCTGTTTAGTACTGCTTTCTGGAAAGGTCTTACAGATTCATCAGTTCTCCTTTAGGCCAAGGGTTCAAAAACTCTCCCTAAAACTATATCCTACATGTTGTTGTGTGGCTGATGCCTAACCGGCTTTGTAAATGGTACCTGTACGTACAACACTGACAGGAACACCTACGTTTGTGTGATATGTGCCTAGAAATCCAAAAGTTCTAATATCCCTGTGCTTGGATTGACAAAAGTGGAGGGCTGTTAAAGTGTTGAGGAAAAATCTGAAAATTTGCTCTTAAGGACTTCTCCCACCCTGTTCCAAAAAAGATCTGAAAATTGAACTGGAAAATCTTGAGCCCAGCTGTTCAGCAAAAGCTATGTGGACTGTGTTGTATGAAGGGCATAACACTGGAGGGCCTTGTGAGGCTAAGAGGGCAAATTCATAAATATAGGCAGCACCATCCTCTGTAGGTGGGGAGAGGTGAGGTAGCAGGTAAGGCAGCTTAGAGAAGTAACACTGGTAATCACCTTTTCGAATCAAACCTTTTCAAAAATACATTTTTGTTTATACAGTGAGATCTGAGTTGACTGTGGCTCAGTTTCTTCAGGGCAAGAGAGCAAAGACTGGGTGCAATTACTGACTGGAGGTATAAATGCTTACCTCTCAGACCTGCCAGCAGGCACAGGCTGTTAACAATTCCCTCTCTCTTGTAACCACTTACAGTCCACAATTATACCCATTTCTGTCTCCTGCCTCTGAGGGACGAATCTGCTGCCAGCTACCCAATTCTCGCATTACTTTTGCAACCTGAGCTTTTTGTGACAATTTGGAGCATATGAGCTGTCATCTTAAAAATCCCACTATGGAGACCAAATTAGTCTGGGATGCCACCTTTTGGGGCTATAACATGTTAATTTGTCCTATGTTAGCCAGCTGTCAGCTCTGCTGGCTCAGTGACAGCCCAGGGATAAAGGACATGCCATAAGGCTCTCTTTCTAAAAACTATCCAACATTTTGGCTTTATCCTGATAGTAGATTTTAAGAATTCCATCCTTATGTTTTGGACAACTTTAGATACGTGGCAAAGTAGAGGGTAGCTTGTGTTTCCCAGGTTTTTTTCTCTTGAGTGCAGGGGTGCTTACAGAGCACGGCATCATGAAGAACAAAGCAGCTCTGGTAAAACACTTCTCCTGGCAAAATAAAAGCCGTGTGGCAAGAGTGAGCCACACAACAGTGAAGAGCATAGGTGTGCAGAGCTTCCCCTGCACCACTGTCCCCTGTCTTCTTGAGACCCTGTCTCAAACCCTGCTGCTGAGGCACCCTCCTATCTGGCTCTATGGCCAGCAAACACAGCTATGCTTCTGTTCGCTAGAAAACTACTCTCCTGGTTTCATTGCCTACCTTCTGTGCTTCCTGGGAAAAGGGAAGGCTCTGGAGCCTCCCAAGCTGCTGGAGAGACGTTGTTAATGCTCTTCAGAGAGGTGACTTGATGGTCAGAGAGTCTGGAAGAGGCATTGTGCCACTGAACTCAGGATGGCTGTAATGGGCAACACATGCAAGTGCTCTGCGTTGTCATATGCGAGTGGTCAGAAGCTGTTATTTCATGGCATTGTCACTGACTCACTACAACTGCCACTGGCTGATCAACTGTACATTCGCTCTTCTATTTCTTAGATACAAATTCCTCACCGTGTGTATTTTCTTCATAGATTTCATAAAAATGACTCCATACAAATGATTCCTCACACACAAATGCCACACAACACAGTAAAATGTATGCAGTGGTTACGTATGTGGTACCTTCATAGTACAGTAACTCAACACAGCCCATGGGTTGGACCCACCCCTCCAGCATCCTCCTGTTCATTAGCGGAAACAGAATAGCTATGCAGGCAGTGATGACTGCCTAAACCAGCAAACAGCTCTTCTCATGACCCACCAGGAAATCCCAAAGGGATCCAGTACACCGATGGCGTATCCGTGCCACCCTACCATTGAAAAGCACACCAGCATTACTTCTGTCAAAAGCCAACACTGTGAACACTTTGACACAAGAACGATGTTTGCCACTATGTAAATCGCAAGACAGAAATCCTCTGGATCAGAGAGTCCCCAGCCCTGTTGGAGCTGCTAGGTTGTTCCAGAAACCAGCTGGTCTGATGGCTCAAAACAAGGTCCCTACTTCAACTGTATTCTCTCTGATGAATCTGCAGAGAACAATGCAGAGCACCCCGTTCATCTTCCATTTCACTAATGTGCAAAGCCAGTCTTGTGTCAGGTCAGGTGATAACAGAGACTCCTAATTTCCCTTGGAGCACCGGTGACTCAGATATGGGTTGTACCCCGGATAAGGGATTGTAAACCGGCATGACCTCTTCCCTACTTCTGGTGGAAATGCCACATCCAGTGTATCCTGGTGCCACCTTCAGTTTGTCTGTGACTGTTACACCGGTGACTCACAGCAGTCCTCCCATGGGCTAAGATGTACCCGTGTCCTTCTCTTTCTGAATCACTTCCAAAGAAACATCTTTACCTTGTAGCAAAATGCTGTCATTAATGCCCTGTGCATCATTTCCCAATTTCAGCTACAGAGTTTCACCCTGCTTTTATAATTTTTTCTTCTCAGAGTTCTTTCTGTATGATACCCTGGTTCTCACCTGCCTCGGCAATGCCTTTGGGCTCTGTCATCATCACAGCATACCTCATTGCATAAACTCATGTTGTCATCAGGTTTCCTCCACACAGTCCTAATTTTTGTAAATAATCGTTATTGAAAGTTTCAGACAAAGAGTGGTGTCAAGATCCTTAAGGAATTCCAGCACTGTAATTCTCCTTCAAACCTTCCCCATTGCCATGTCTTCTAAAACCAGCTGCTTCTGCAACTTTATACTGTGTTAATTTTCATCGTCTCCAGCTTAAACGCTTTACTGCATAGATATACCCCAAGTGCTGCTGATGTCTAGAACAGATTTTGCAGATTATTTTCTGATTTGAAAATCTAATCATTTATCAAAATACATGTCAGGTCTGTCATACTTTTTGTCATTCATAAACATTTACTACTTGTACAAAGCTGCTCTGTAGAAGAATGGTACCTTACCTTGGAGACCTGGTCGAGTCACACCAAAAGTGCAGATAAACATGACTTTTCTTCTGCTGCTTCCATACTGCCATAGTAGAGGTGCACACAATATGACTTGTCAGAAATAGTATGTTCGTATCTAGAAAATCCTCTCAGAACAGAATAAAGAGAAATTTTCTGCCGTGTTTTGTTAACACGGCAGAAAATTTCCATGAATAGTTGATCACATAAAAATAGACTTTTTTTGGCTGTGCTTACCTTGCTTTTATGTAATATCATTGCAAATATTCTAACAAAAAAATTTGCTGGCAGCAGTGCTAATGGGAAGAATGCATTCTAAACAAATTTGAAAATATTATCATATAACATGTTGTGGATGTGTAAACGTGTACTCTTGCAATGTGTCTTAATCCAGTCTTATTTTTAGCAATATGCCTGTGCGCAACATCCAAAATAATCTCTTTAGAGTTATATTCACTGTGACACGAAAACAACGTAATCACTTTTATCCACTGAAATATAACAACTTTGGTATTAAGGGTATAGATTATGCAATAGGGAAGCCTCTGTGTATGTGACAAGTGCTGCTTGCCAAGAATTATTTATGCAGGGTCATAGGTCTCCTCCAGAAGAGTTCTGGAAAAAGAATTAACATAAGAAATCAGAAATTGGGTAACTACAGCCCTGGGAAAAAATATGCTAATTATAATAAGCTATTCTGTCCACTGTAATTCTGAGTTAGTATTGATACGTTCAGTAGAGGAAAATTGTCCTGGAAAAAGAGTTCAGAATCTACCTACGTCTACTCAGGCTAACATTATTTCTCCCTTTGTGATAAAACCAGTCCAGAATATGCAAAGGAAATAAGTCCTTTGTTACAATTTTTGTTGCTCAGTTTCTCAGAAGCTGTCCCTGATAAAGTCTTTCTCAGGCACACCACAACATCATCGTCTTCAACTATCAACCCTACCATCAGAATGTTTTTGGTACAAGTAGTGATATTCTCTTGAAGTATTTTTTATCAACTTAAACTATGGACCCCACAGATTATCATCAGAAATACTGTGTTTTGGGCTAGCAGTCAGAACAGAAATCTTGGAATACTGTTCTGTGGAAATCAAATGTGTTTCATCTTTTCTGTAGGTGCCAGTTCCATTTCTTCAGATTAAGAAGAAACCTAGTATAGATACTTACATAGATTTCATTATGACAATTGTATCAGTTCCATGTTACTTTGAAATGTAAACTACACTGTTTTCTGGTGTATCAAATCACTGATAGCTGCATTTATACTAGTAGGTTCTGCAAGTCATCCACTAAAAAAGAAAACTAAACTGCCCCTTCAAAATATCTGAAATAGCTCAGTAAGTATTTGCTAAATAAAAAAAGATACAGGACTTTCAATTTTTTTGTCATCGTTGTTTTGAAAACATTTGTCCCCACTCAGTGGAGAATGTAAAGGGCTGAGGGGGAGGGAACACGTCTCCATAAAGAAGAATTAGGCTGAGTTCCCTCTTTTGATGGTCTGCTGTTTTGCCTGCTCAGAAGAAAGGGCTGACAATTTTATCAATGTCAGTGCAACCGTGTTAAGAAAGCAATAAAACACAGTATACCTTTAGTAACTTTTAACTTATGCTAGTTATGCGCTGCCAGCATTTCTCCACCACCTAGCAGGATGGTAGGAGGCACATGAGGCCTTGTCGCTGTTTTGTTCCTAGGCGTCTGTCACGCACACGGCGTTTCCCGTGCCTCGCGCTTCGCCATGGGGCTGGCAGGTGTGTCAGGCCACCCTGGTCCCTGCCGCCACCAGCAGCTCCTGGGGCCCCACGGGCAGCACAGGCACCTCTGAGCCACCGCAATCTCTGCCATTGGGGCAATTTTTTTGATACTGAAACAGTCCCTTTGTGAGACGCCTTTCAGGGGTGGATTTGGTCCAATTTTGACAAAGGCTCTCCCTGCTCCCCGGGGCCCTGCGGCTTGCGGTGCTTGGCCAAGGCAGGCCTCCCACGCTTCTCTCCCCGCTCCCTGGCCGCTGCTCTCCCTGCCACGGGCTGGGCTGCTCCACATGGGAGAAGGTTTTACAGCCCAGCTATTCGGGGACTTCCCCCCAGTTGCAGCCCCGCTCCTCCTTCCGGCCCTGCTCGCCTCGCCGAACCCCATCCCAAATTCGATGAAGCCTGGGGCCCCGCAAACCCGGAAAGCCCGACCCTGGCTGCTGCCCCCCGCCCCGCAGCTCGCCTTCCGGTAAAGCCAGCCCGGGGAACCCCGAGGCCCCCTGGGGCGGGAGACTGCTGGGGCCCTTGGGGTGCTGCCTGGTCCCGTGGGCTGCTGCCGGGCCCTGCGGGGTGCTGGCGAGGGGCACGAGCGCTTCTGAGGTCCAGAGAGTCCCGCAGGGGAGAGGCGCTGCTCTTACCCCGCGTACCTGTGTCTGTTCCCTCCAAAGGGCCGCTCTTGGACTACTAAGATGTTACAGCACCTCCGAGCTCAGGTATTTGATTTTAATCCTTCATCTGAGCTCATTGTTTAGACTTTTTCTGTTATCGCAGGGCGATTATCTTAGCAATTTTGGTTACAGCATTCCATTCTGCTCTGTTTTTCTGCCCTTGAATGACAGTCCTAAGCAAAAAGGGATTCATTTGTGCTGGTAATAGTGACTGCATGTCCTTACTTATTATTTACACCATTTTTACACTGCTGCAAGACCCTTCGGGATGGCCTGCAAAGAGAAATTACTATGTTCTCATATTTCTGTTGAAAATGTGCTCTTCAGTCAAACTAAAGCCAGTTGGGAATGAGCCACGTATTAAATCTAGGCTCTTTTAGTTACTCTGATATCCAGCCTGCCCCAGTCGTCCACCTTCCGCTTTCCTGAGACAGCAGTTTTCACTGGGAGGTGACCATGATGGCACGTCAGAACACTCCTGAAACTTGGAACTATTTAAAGAATTGGTTGTCCCATAACAACCTAACAGCAGGGATGTATATGAATTATCAATGTTAATTTTCTGGGTTTATATTTTCTGTCCCCACCCTTTCTTTCATGTGTCTTGTGATGCATGCCTGGCTTAGAGACATTTCAGGGAAGAAGTACGTCATCATAATTGTACATAATGAATATTACACACGTTCACCACTTGTCTAATTTGTGTCAAGATTCAAGTATTCTTCATCTGTATCTCTTAGGTTTATTCACATGTTTCAGGAGTACAGTTTCTTAACGTGGTTTGTAATTTATTCACTAGATTTATTTTTAGTTCATTGTAGTGAAGTCATTCAGGGTTTGCCTTGGAAAGCATGTCTTGTCAATGCTAGCTGCATTATATAGAGTTTTTCTGTGCACAGATGAACTGAGCTGGTAGTGTCCATATGATAATTGTGTGTATCTCCACAGAGTTAAATATTCTTTCCTTTACTAGTTCCTCAGTCAATATTTAAAGAACCATTAATTCAAGCGCTGGAATAGAAAGCCAACTAGCACAGCAAACTTGACCCAGGGTTGTACCAGGTTAGGCAACATTTGTCCTACTTAACAAAGCAAAGTAATGTGCATCCCAGAACACACTTGCACAAAACAGTATCGAAGAAAGAGCAGCACGTCACCTGCGCCTGGAGTTGTTCTGCATGTGTGTGGACAGCTAGCCTTGGTGTACACTTCACTGCAAAGAACTCAGCTCACAGTTCTTCTTTCTCCCAGTAACGGTCAGAGGCCACCACAGCAAAACAGACAGTGGTGTGATGTCTGGTCAGACAGCTGCCTTTTGAAAATTTTGGTTCCTACCAGCTCCAGCATATGAGGGGGGAGAAAGTCTTCCCTGGTTTGTGCACTTCACAATGCACAGCATCTGAAATAATTCAGTAAAAAAGAGAGAAACAAAGAATAGGTGGTTTTAAAAAGACCTTGAGGAGATAGCTACACTGTTGCATAAATATACGGTAATTTGAGGAAATGGATATTTAACTTCCTGAATTCATAAAAATACAACTGACTTCAGCTAACAGCTGAAAAGCCAGTTTTACAATTAAGCAAGGCAGCTGTATAAATTTAAAGGTTATATATTCAGTTTAGAACCACTAATGCCTTTACTAATTTTTCAGACTGATTTGTGTACAGGAATAGGATTTCCTCTGTTCCTGTGTTCTCTATTTGCTGCACATGAATATGAGACAACTGTATGTAGAAGGCATGCTTGTACATATTTTGTAGAGAAGACCAAAACAACAACATAGAACATTTTAGTCCCCATAGTGTCTTTTAGATATTTTATTTCCAAATATAGTAAGTCAGGTTTTTTGAACATTGGTCATTTTCTTATATTCATAATACAGACCTTTATACCTTGTACTTAGTAGTTTTTATAATATCATCCTGCAAGGCCGTAGTGGTTTTCATTCTTTTGATGGACACAAATCTCTTTAGAATAGACTATTCTATGGAAGGAGGCTAAAGGAAAGCAATAAATGACCCACTTCTGTGTAATAATATGTGAGAACTCTGGAACCCACCATTTTTGCACAGTAGCTTCTTGGTCTGAACAGGAAGGTCAGAGCACTGACTGACTGTGTCACAGGGGAGACTGGCTGAAAGTGGCAAGCTTGCTGGATGCGCCAGAGTGAGGGACAGAAACCAGACAGATGGCAAAAGCAACAGCTGATGGTGAGTGTGAGCAGAGAGAAGTGCGAGCTCCAGCTGGCTTTGAGCTGCTCAGGTAGTGAACGTGGGAACTGTGAGTGAGGAAATAGATAGCTATTTCTTTCTACACTCTAAATGCTTGAAGGATCACGCCAAATAATTACCTGGTTTGTGTATGCTGTTTTCTGTGGCAAATCGCTACCACCTTGTTGGTCACTCAGGTCAACATACATGCAGTGCAACTCAGAGTAAGCGAAGGACCAAATAATCCTTTAAACCTTCTGCACGTTTAAGAATAGATACATATAAAAATCCTTTGAGTGCTGAAGCCAGGGTTCTGCAGAATAACAGGATTTTCTTCTGTATTTTTTTCAAGATAACAAGTGCCATTACAACCTAGGATTCATCTGTATGGGAGGCTGTCCGTGCTCCTTTCATGAAACTTTGTTCTCCATGGTTTTGCCAAGCTTTGGGCTCTTTTCAGTGGTGCCCAGCAACAGGACAAGGGGCAACGGGCACAAACTGAAGCATAGGAAGTTCCGTCTGAATGTGAGGAAGAACTTCTTCACTCTGAGGGTGACTGAGCACTGGAACAGGCTGCCCAGGGAGGCTGTGGAGTCTCCTTCTCTGGAGATATTCAAGACCCGCCTGGATGAAGTCTTGTACAACCTGCTCTAGGTGACCCTTCTTCGGCAGAGGGGTCAGACTAGATGGTCCACAGAGGTCCCTTCTAACCCCTACCATTCTGTGATTCTGTGACTCTGTAAAATTTTAGAGTCTGCACAATTTCTGACTGAAAGGAGTGACTCTTCCAAAGCAGATCCCTTGCTGTGTTTGGCTTCCTTTACAGATAACGTCCAGCTGAAAATGTTATTGCTGTTGCCAAGAGCAAGATGGGGAAGGTATATTTTTCAATGTAGAAATTAGAATAAAAATCTTACTAGTGCAGACCACACCATGCTTTGGAGGAGAGATATTTAACAGATGGCTCAGGGACTGGTGCCATCGGTTGAATTTTGGTTTCTTTGATCACGAGGAGGTGTACACAGCACCGGGCCTGCTGGCGACAGACGGGGTCCAGCTATCTCAAAGGGGAAAAAGGATTCTTGGTCATGAGCTGGCGGGGCTCATTGAGAGGGCTTTAAACTAGGTTCGAAGGGGGAAGGGGTCACAGCCCAGCTCACTAGGGATGAGCCCAGGCTTGGCGTGCCAGGGTCAGGGGTGAGATTGACAGCCCAGCTCAAGTGTGTCTATACCAACGCACGTAGCATGGACAATAAACAGGAGGAGCTGGAAGCCATTATACAGCAGGACGGCTACGACTTGGTCGCCATCACAGAAACGTGGTGGGACAACTCGCACGACTGGCATGCTGTCTTGGATGGCTACAGACTCTTTAGGAAAGACAGACCAACAAGGAGAGGTGGGGGAGTTGCTCTCTATGTGAGGGAGCAACTGGAATGCATTGAGCTTGGCCTGGGGGCAGATGAGGAACGAGTTGAGAGCTTGTGGGTTAGAATTAAGGGACAGGCTCATATGTGATAGAAGGGTTTGTAAGAAAAGTGAAACTATAAAAAAAAGCCTTAATATTTTCTAGTTTTTAGAAGTCTTCAGTACTGTAACTTGTATTTCTGCGTGCATAGTGATCTAACGATGTAACTGTTACACTAATCCCTGTTTTCTCATTAAGGAATGTAGTGGAAGGACATGGGCACAAGCTATCATTTAGTCGTTAGACAAAATAATTAAGTGAAACAAAA
>Ga0065711_1002712_pt1 | contig 40173 bp, 23 predicted proteins | sample Hoacrofraction12_FD_59098 | JGI IMG/M metagenome (GOLD analysis project Ga0065711, IMG submission 59098) | Hoatzin crop microbial communities from Cojedes, Venezuela - Epithelial fraction 12 v2 (version 2) | ecosystem: Host-associated > Birds > Digestive system > Esophagus > Crop | place... | reverse complement strand
TTCTGTGGTCCTGGCGATCAGCTGTAGGTGATCCTGCTTCACCAGGGTGTTGGACCAGATGACCTCCAGAGGTCCTTTCCAACCTCACCCAGTCTGTGATTCCATGGTTTATTTCAAAGGCAGTTTTCTATTAGGAACTGTGTTTCAGTATCTTTCTTAGTTTTCAACTTACAGTGTACAAACTAAGGTCACTATTTTAAGCTGCTAAAAAGGCTTCGGGGAGACCTTATTGCAGCCTTTCAGTACCGGAAGAAGGGCCTACAAGAAAGCTGGAGAGGCACTTTTGACTAGGAATGTAGTAATATGACAAGGCATAATGGCTTTAAACTGGAAGAGCGTAGATTTAGATTAGCTGTAAGAAAGAAATTCTTTACTATGAGGGTGGTGAGACACTAGGACAGGTTGCCCAGAGAAGCTGTGGATGCCCCCTCCCTGGAATTGTTCAAGGCCAGGTTGGATGGGGCTTTGAGCAGCCTGGCCTAGTGGAAGGTGTCCCTGCCCATGGCAGGGAGGAGTTGGAGCTAGATGATCTGTAAGGTCCCTTCCAACCCAAACCATTCTATGATTCTATGATGGTATGATCCCATAACTGCAAATGCTATCTCAGAATTTAGTTTTTTTTTAATAGAATTTTTGAATTTTTAATTTGGAATTTTTGTTTTTATCAACACCAAACAGAGTGTACCCCCTTGAAATGAGGAAAACAATGTTTGCAAAAGTTTATCAGTTTCCCACACACACATCCTTCTTCAAGGGATCTTAACATACTGGAAAGATTTCTTTAGTCCATGTAGTTCTGGAATACTCTTCCTGAAAGTTGGATGTAATTCCCAAGAGCAGATAGTGTTCACATACTGTGAAGGCAGCTTTTTAATCATGCACGATTCTTTGCTGTTTTCTAATGTCATTAGTGTAGATTTAATTTCTGGCACTACTGGGTCTGTCAGTGTTGATTTTCTCAGAGCACACAGTTTGTAAGACTCATGCTGTTCTGAGTCTCAAAATTTCTTGCGATTAGGAGCAGCACTTATTTTGGTAGGTAGGCTGCCCAGAAGGCGGTTTCTGGGTATAGTTTCCAGTACTGTTGAAACAGCTAACAGAATGATTTTTAGCACTTCCAAATGAATACTGCAATTCACTTGCTTTACAGAAGCATTAAAGAATCTGCAGGAGCAGGTGGGTTGTTCTGCAGTCCGTAAGTTACGCCATAAAGTGAACATACCTCTCTTTGCAACATATTTTTCTTCCCGTATCAGTTCAGATAATCCTTTGTCCTTTGAAACTTCTGCTGAACAGTCAGCATCTTTGCTTGAAGTTTCAGCTCTGAATGATTTTAGCTTTGCAAGAACCTTGCATCAGACTGCTATTATAGATCAGCTGAAGTAAATCTTTTGCATAAACTTACTGTGCACCCCTAATTGTAAAGAGTTTCCTGGATGAATCATCATTTGTCCACACCACTGGACACAAATTAGGGCACTGTGGTATGCTCATGCCAGGGATTAAGCAGGGATGTAGAGCTGTTAACTGCTTGAGCTATTTGTCCTTTCATGCTGGTGATGTGCAGGCGGCAAAGAATGCATGGCCCTGGCTTGTGGGTGTTGTTTTCTGACCATGCGCACCAGAAAATAAACAATGCTTTACTTTTAAACTGAGCAAATTTGTTACTGTTCACTCTCAGTGATGTCTACAGCACATATCGCCAGTTTTCTAGATACTTTTTAAAAAGATGTGAATGGAACTTGTTCATGATGTTGTTTGGCATGGACAATGTCTTCTAGCGCTGGACTGTCCTGTTTAAAATGCTGCTCAAAGAATTTAAAAAAAATAGGAGTTAGACTGCAAAAAACACGAAAAATTAAAAATACACCGGAGTCTTCTATTCTTTCTGGGCTCTTTAGGTCAAGCTTCAAAACTTTCTTCAGGAACTGCAAGTTCAAGAATTTTCATTTTTCTTCTACACATTAATGGAAGGCACAAACATCCTTAAAATACCATGATTCCAGGAACCTGGATTTTAGAAACTTTACAAACACTGGGAGACTTGCAGTAAAATTAATAAAATCTGGAGGGTCAGCAAAAGCTTTTCCTTTTAAACTCGCTCTTTCATCATGCAAAAGGAGACTGCAGTTTCCAGGACGGAGTATTATGACAGAGCAGCTGCAAAGCAGGAATGGTTTCCTTGGAGATGTTTCTTTTCTTAAGAAACATGGCTCATGCTAAGCCTTTGAGTAATTTTTAGCAAGTCACTAGAACTGTAACCTTCTAGTTCATAAATCTGTAAAAAACGGTGTTTGTTTCACAGAAGTATTAAGTACAATAGAACTTGTTGAAGTATTTCCTTCTTCAAAACTCTACTGTTTTGAAAAAGTAATTTGTGTTAATGATAGAAACACAGAAAAGCCTTTTAATTTAAGTTGATTTTGACAACTTCATTAATTTGTGTTTTGAATATGCTTACATTTTTGTTTATGAACAAGACAGGCAGTCTCTGGGCACTGACTAATATTGGTAATATTTTGAATGGTGAGGAAACCGTTGTTACCAGGACCAAAACTGGTTAAGTTAGAAGCAGATCTTTTCAACAGATAAATCAAAAGATGCTACCAACAGTGAGTCTGGGGCAGATCTAGAGAAGGTTAGAGGAACCAACTTGCCCTTTAAATATGAAGGTACTGACTCAACTATTCTTCAGTGTTAGAAATATATGTGGCAGCTGTTCTGCATAAGCTGCTCTGATTCTGTCATCATCCCTTCCCTGGGTTTTACCCTGTAATCTGGAAATGTACCCTTTCCTAGCAGTTCTAGATTGCTCAATTAGAAGAATAAATTGAAATGAATAATGCATAATATTTTTATTTTGAGAGTCAGGAAGACTGGAGTTGTGTGCCTTTGTGAAGCAAGTATTCCAAATTACAAATGAACGAAGTCTGCAGCTGAAGTCAGTACATTCCCACACAGTCTCCTCACCAAATGACAAGAGTTGGCATCGATCAACTGACGAGTTAGGGCTTGCCAGGGATAGAAGCAAAATTCATGCTAAAAATGGGGGCAGAGATGTTTATACAGCCCTTCTGTAAGCATTGCTAATCACTTAACAAGTTTTTTTCCATTAGAAGCTCTTTGTTATTGTTAGACAAAAGGAAGCCAGACAAAACGCTAGGTTCCTAGAAGAGAAAAAAAATTAACAAACTCATGGCATAGTCACATCAGTTGGTTTTTGGTACTTTAAACTAATGTTGTAAACAAAAAATTACTCCAAAAGCCAAACCTTGTTTAGTCTGGATGATTGGTGGATGGCATCTTCAGCCATGGAAATAAAGATGTTTTGGTGCATCTCATCTGTTAACAAGAAACTAACTCTTGACATTTAACTTCATGTATTGGCAGGATAAAAGAGGCTTCATCTCAACCCAGGAGAGAATACCAGCCGAAACCCCGTATGAGCCTGGATTTCACAACTGGTGACAATACTCAGCACAATGGAGGAATATCGCATGCCACCACACCCAAACCATCAGGTAATGGCAGTAGCAATGTGAGAATAAAAGCGAACTCTGTCTGAAGTTTTGCTACAATGCAGAAGTTCCATGCTTTCTTCTAAACATTAGTTCTTCCATAGTGAGGGAAGATGAAAATAAAGATAGCGTAGAAGAGAGCTGTTTGAACATTTGTTTCTTTGTAAAGTATTCAGATCCCAAGGCAGGAGAATAGGGATGCATCACGCACTGCTCTAAATGTGTCTTTGAGTCAACAGTTTGCTTGGTCCTAGAAGCTCGAATAGATGCTGCCGTACTAAATTCACCTTGAAATATTGTTCTTTACAAAACAGGCATTCAGAAAACTGAAAGAACAGGTGGATGTTTTCCATGAAAATGCAGAAACTGGAACTCCCCCCCCCCCAACATAAACTCCATAACCCTGTCCTGCTTTTTAAAACCAGGTATTACAACATGAAGAGCCTGAAAGTAAAAATCACTGAAGAGAAAAACAAAGCTATCTGAGTTATTTCTTTGTCCAGTTCGGAGCAGCACAAGCAAGATTAAGCATTTATATGACTATACATGATTGTTTTCTTAAAGAAGTATTTATTTCATATCAGCACATACTAAGAAAGCATTATTGTTTGTTTCTTACAGTAATGTTCTGTTATCCCATGTTATGGTGAGGTCTGTCCTCTGTCCAGACATTGACCTCAGTGATTCCGGTTTACCTCACTGACAATTGCTAGCACACTCCACCTTGCAAGACTGGATTTTTGTCACTAGATCTTTAATCAGGGTTTCCTTCCTCTCCATCACATCCTGATGTGAATGTTTGATGTTCTCCCAGATATAGGCAGCAACAGTATCTCCATTTGGCACCTGCAGCTGGCAATTGTCTTGCAAACTCCTAGTAATCTCTCTGTGCTAGTGAGGAGGGGGATACAATGGAGATTCCTTGTGCATGAGTGTGGCTTGAGTCCTACATGCTGAAGCTCTTCTCATGCCACCAGTAATTTTCTTCTTCACTTCTGTTTTGTAATATCATGGACACTTGTCTGTGCTAAGGCAGTGCAGACTGATGTTCCTGTGTCTCTTCAGAATTCGTGTTTTGCTCTTCAAAGAGTGGTATTTGGCATTTTCTTCAATAGGGGTTCTTTCTTGTGAAGTGTTTATTGGCTTCAGAGAAACATCTGCTTTGAAAATTCTTTAATGTATGTTTGGGTTGGTTCACTCAAAATTCCGATCTTCTATGGTCATTGGAGTTTATTTGTTAAATCTTCTAAATTTTGACTGGTAGTGATGTGGATACCAAACATGCGTTGCAAGGCTTGTTGATGCCAGCAAAATAGTCTTCATGACAAATAAAGGAAAATACACTGTGAGCGAGAAGTAAAGAAATCAAAGAATGTTACACTACAGAATTTAATAAAATAAATATGGATTTGAAAAACTTGCTCTATTGACATCTATAGAAATGGAATATATATGTCCTAAAATAGCAGAAAAATGGGTCTTCTAGCCATAGTGAGTGGTTGAAATGAGTATGCAAAAAGCTTGAATCTGTAACTTACTCATCCTGAAGGCAGTATACATGAAAAAGCTGAAATAGGTATGCTTAGAAGTGCCATTATGGTGGAGTGGCATGTGTCGGTTTGTTCTGACCACTAGAATGAACTTTTACTATGGATAATCGGGTAGGGATATAAGATTCCTTATAATGTAGTGATGCTAAATCCTAACTAATTTGACCAGTAATGTTTTTGCTTTTGGTGGGCTTGAAGCTATAGAGTCTTTGGCGGTGAGGTGGAATACGGAGGATGGGAGGAATATTTATTAATTTCATATAACATCTAATCTAAAAATCTAATCTAACTAATGACTTATAATAATATCCATTAGCCATCCTAAAGAGTTTATGGTCAGATGTTCATGCACTAGTATATTAGAAAGCTTTCAATTTCAGACTTGTTCTGTACGAAAACTGAAGGCTACCAAAAGCTGATAATTGTCTTCTAACAAACTTTAGCAGTCCAGATTTAGATGTTATCGAAGAACTGTCATCAAATCTGAGTGATACCAGAAACATCAAAATCTGTAGTAGGAACAACGGTAAAAAGGATACTGTAGCTACTGAGATTGTTAAGCAAGTTGTTTGTGTTTCTTCTCCATAGGTGCTCACATGGATCAGCCATGCTGCCGAGCTCTGTATGACTTCGAACCAGAAAATGAAGGGGAGCTGGGATTTAAAGAGGGTGATATCATTACCCTCACTAACCAGATTGATGAAAACTGGTATGAGGGGATGCTTCATGGCCAGTCGGGTTTCTTCCCCATCAATTATGTCGATATTCTAGTTCCATTACCCAATTAGGATGGCTGATCCACCAACAACCCAGATAGTTGTGTCAGTACCACTGCTTTCAGAATGCTGCTTCTTACACCTCACAAGTGCAAACTGCAGTGGTTAGAGTCATCAATTCCCACTGAGCATCTTTGGTTTACATGTTGTCATACTATGTGGTGGTGATGCGTGGTATCTTCTGAGCCAGCATAGTGTGGATTAGTTTATTGGCCATGCTGGCCTGGTGATAACCAGAGCCATTACTGAGATGAAGCCGGGAAGATGATGTCAAGCAAAGCAGGTAACTCATAGTGAAGTAGCAGCAAGTGAAGGTGGTATTGGGAAGATAATGCCTATCACCACTGTATTACTTTTCAGTCTTAGTTCTTTATAAAAAGAGGGAAGAGTTCTTGCCATTCCATCTTTCCTTTCCTAATGATACAGATCACACAGGTCTAACATTGACTAACCAGAGTTGTATCCTCCAACCAAACTGGCTTGCTGTTCTCACAGAGACAGTATAAATGTAGACCCTCTGGTTTCTCAGAAAGTGAGCCACTGTACTGTGTGTCCTGCTGCTTACTGCTCATTTTTATATTCTTATTTATCGTTAAAAGGCCTATTTCCATCCGGAGGTAAACTGGAAACCATAAAATGGGGATTCCTATAGCAAAAACCTTGGACCACAAACAACCTGAATTTGCCCTTCAGGAACTTTAAGCATGCTCACCAAAATGCCAGTAAAAGGGCAAGATGGGGAATAAAACTGGCATTTGTTAACTGTTTCTTGTCAAGTCTTGGCACAAAATCATGCTGCTTAAGCACCAGATAATCCTTTGTAAACTCCTTCACTGAGGAATACAATAACCAACCAAACATGACCCTCACTTCATTTGTTTCTGTCTACCATGTGTTCTTTGAACATCATTTGTGCATATTCTGCCCTCAATGAGGACTAAATAAAACTTGGTATCTTTTTGTGTTGAGCAACTGAAGACATGTGGCTGTATATGCAAATACATCTCTCATGTTTAGTTGGTTCTCTTGTGTTCCTCCTTCCTGCACTTTGTGTGTACAGTGCTGTGCCTAGCTTCTTGGCATTCTTTTGGTAACAGTTGCAGAAGTCTTGTTAGTTTAGTTATCCAGAGTTCTATTTATCTAAATTGTACAGACTCAGAGGTTTAATGTGCTGCTTCGAATGTGCCACTTCAGTACTGGATGATGTGAAATGAAGACAATTCCCTACTGCTTAATGTATAAACTGTGTCATGGAAAGTATTGATATTTCAAATAAATGCTGAGAGAATAGCTAGAATAAAATTGTGGATTATTACTTTGTTGCTTTCAAATCTATTGTGCTAACTTCAGCTAACAAGAATTTTATTTCAGAAAGCATATTCCTCATTTTCTGCAATCGTGAAAAATAGATTTTCTGTCATTATCGTATTGCTTTAGTCAATTACAACTCATACGTATAATGGCTTTCATAAACAGGATGCAATTGCTCACCATCCCTTGACTAATGCCCAGCCTATTCCCAAGCAGTGATCCCAGCCCCCCAGCTAATTCCACCTCCCCCCCCCCAAGTTTGTATATTGAGCATTACGTCATGTGGTATGGAATATCCCTTTGGTCAGTCTGGGTCAGCTGTCCTGGCTGTGCTCCCTCCCAATTTCCTGTGCACCTCCTTGGCAGCAGAACATGGGAAGCTGAAAATTCCTTGATTTAGTATAGCATTGCTTAGCAGCAGCCTAAACATCAATGTGTTGTCAACACTATTCTCATACTAAATCCAAAATGCAGTGCTATGCCAGCTACTGGGAAGAAAATTAACTGTATCCCAGCTGAAAGCAGGATAGTATGCTTTCTCTGAGGCTCCACCATCTTGTCTGAGGGGCTCAGAAATGTCCTACAGTGGGTCTGTGGGAGATGGAACCAGCTGTGTCTGGCACGAGGCAGCTCTAGCCTCTCACAGAGGCTGTCCTGCAGCCCCCCACTGCCTGTGCCTTGTCACATAACCACATAGGCTTGTCTAAAGATGTCCCTGCACACGTTGACAGAGACTGACAGAGCAGAACAAGAAAGTCTGACAGAGGTGGAGCCTCATTCAAGACTCAGTTCAAGGTTAGGTTGGATGGGGCTCTGAGCAACCTCATCTAGTTGAAGATGTCCCGGCTCGTTGCAGGGGTGATGGACTAGGTGACCCTTGAAGGTCCCTTCAAACCCAAAGTATTAAAAAAAAAAAAAAAGTGTATATATGTATACACACACACACGTCTTGTTACTTTTTATCACAGTTCTGGACTAAATCCTAGGACTGGCCTCTTAAGTTTCTGTCAGTGATTGGAAATAATCTGTTTCAAAACCCAATAACGCTGAAACTTCTAACATGCATTAATGGTGACATACCACAGTTAAGAACTATGTTACAGTTAATTATCTATGTTAATTATGAAGAACTAGCAGCCACATGTAATGCCACTGGATCCGACCCTGGCACACCTTTGTTTTATCAGATTCTAGTTTAATAGTGTTTGTGGAAGGCATGCGAAGATGGGGCAACTTAGAGATAATTTTACATTATGTAGCGCAGAGGGATAATTGGTCTGCAGTGCTGTCCCACCCTGCTGAGGGGGCGTATTTTTAAGGTGTAGGGAAATGTGGTGTCTTTCAACAAATGGGACCAGAAGGAATGCACAGAACAGTAAAAAAATCTGTTACACTCTATCACTTCATGACATGGGCCCGGTCTTGACATGTTACACAATCCTTGGCAGTTCTATATTGCTCTGTTCTCTGTCTCATACAGGTAATCCCTGAAGAATGCTTTATTCCTCACGTGGTAAGATCCAAATCTGACTTGGCTAAGACAGAGATTGTCTGGGTTGACAAATGTTTGCATCTAAAGCTTCAGTGCTAGGATGAAGGGTGTGATCCAGGGATTTAAAGAAAGCAGGGGTCTGTTTGCTTTTACATCTCAGGTGGTTCAAAGCTTTGCCTACGTAAGACGTTGTTGATGGAGGCAACATTCTTTTTTTCACTGGCAGACTTACAGTTTCTGTCATGCTGCTTCCTAAGGTGTATGTTTTCAGAAACATTTCAAAAATGTGGCACGGGTTCCTAATTACCAAACTTGGCTGTAGAGCTGCTGCTCCTCACAGGAAATTAGGAAGTCTTCCAGCACTGAGCTATCAGCTGCCGAGTGTAGCTATATGTTTTGGATTTGATGTTGGGTTTTCTCATGAAGCTTTTACCTTCTTAGACTTCCTCATTTATTACACAGTGAAATTTTGTGAAAAATATAGCGAAAAAAAGCCCCAGCAGTTCCCTGAACAGTTCTCCATTTAAATAAAGAAGTAATTGAACCAAATGAGGGTGGTTTTCTTTCTCTTTTAAAATATCCCATTTCCTCCAGAAAGAAAGAAGATGGTGGTCACATCCAGAATTTTGCATTTGAATCTTGGCTTAGTGATTATATAGAGATTTCTCCCTTTATAGATAATCATACTGCTTTTCCCACATGAACTACATGAACAAGATTTGAAAACTGCTACAAGGATTTCTTTCCTTTCAAATCATCAGTGCTCATCTACAGGACTTTCCTGTCCCTCAGCAGTCACTGACCAGTGACACATCCTTTGCTCAGAGCATCCATATGGACAGTGAGGTCTTGAAGCAAACACCAGCTGTAATTCACATCACCAAGAGTTATTTCATTAAGGTTTCTAATCACCCCTGTAGTCACGTGGTCTCCTCACACTAGAGTGGTAAGATGTTCACATGGAGAACTGGTACAGAGAGGGGACATGGCTCCAAGTGGGGACCCTTTCCTTGGGCACTGGGGATCTGCACATCCCTGGACTATGAGTGTGCTTGGCATGGCACAGTTGCTTCCCTTTTCTGCTCATGGCTGCGGTGAGCACCAATGGGTTGCGAGAGAGACCTCTCACAGGGCCCTGTGAACTGTACTCTAGGTGCTGTGCTCCTGCCCCATGAAGACCACATACTTTGGTTTGAAACCATGTACACATGTAATGCCTACACAAATTCAGTGTAATGCATAAACTCTCTTGTCCCACTTACGGACCTTTATTGTGACATGTAACCTTCGCACAGTCTAACATTTCTCCTCAGGGGTAAGACTTGGCATTGCCCTTTGTTGAACTTCATGAAGTTCCTGTCAGCCCATTTCTCCAGCCCGCCCAGGTCCCTCTGGATGCCAGCACAACCCTCTGTGTCGGCCACATCTCGCTGTTGTGCATCATCTGCAAAGTTATGGAGGATATACTCTTCTAGACCATTAATTATTAATTATGTGGCACTTCAGGATATGATTTAGTAGGAATGGTGGCGTTGGGTGAATGGTTGGACTCGATGATCTTCGAGGTCTTTTCCAATCTGTGATTCTATGATTGTATGATAGTGTCATAGAATTGTTTGGGTTGGAAGAGAGAAGCCCTGCCAAGAAGGACTTGGGGGTACCAGTGGATGAAACGCTGGAAAATACAGGCTGGGCTGTATTGATGGTTTGAGAGCAGCCGTAAGGAGAAGGACTTGGAGGTGCTGGTTGACAAGAAGCTCAACATGACCTGTCTGTGTGTGCTCGCAGCCCAGAGAGCCAACCATATCCTGGAATCGTGACCAGCAGATCGAGGAAGGTGATTCTGCCTCTTTGCTCTGCTCTGGTGAGACCCCATCTGGAGTCCTGCATCCAGCTCTGGAGCCCTCATCACAGGAAAGACATGGACCCTCATTTTAATGCAGATATTCAACAGGACTGGACCCACTACTGACCACTGGTATACACCATTCATGGCAGGCCTTCAGCTGGTCATTGTGCTGTGGAACACAACGCTCTGGGCCCAGTCATTCAGTCAGTTTTCAGTCAGTCTCACTGTCAGCTGATCTAACTCATACTTTATCAGTTTGTTTAGTAGGATGTTAAACCACAGAGAATATTATGGCACAGGGCTCTGAAAATAATACATTCTATGTATTTCTGTAGCACTTGCCTGTATATAGAGTTGACCATAGTCTCCTAAAATATTTGGATTCTTAAATATTGAGCACTTTAAGTCTAGCATCTATTTTCACGTTAGTTGGTAAAATAAATTTTCATAGACCAAAGGAAAAATTAGATTTTGAGAGTCATTTGAGAAGTCTAGTCAAACTTCCTCCTCAGAGGAGGTATGATTAGATCATGCTGCTCAGGGGCATGTCCAGTTAAGTCCTGAACATATCCAAGTTGGAGCTGCAGATTCCCCAACCTTTTTTTTTTGCAGAGTAGAACATCCTTCATTTCCACTGAACATGGTGCAGTCAGAGCACTGTAGAAGTTAGCTGGTATATGCTATGCATCAGCGTACTTGGATATCCTCAGGCCCTCAGTGCTTGCTGTGGTAGCTGCCTCAAAAACTTATGTGTAGTAGGAAGGAGACGAGTTATGACTCTGTGTAACTGTTACAGCTAGAATGGTTGACAATATGAAGTATTTGAGGGGTATTGAGGCTTTTAATAGTAGAAGTGACAATACACAGCTTGCATAATTACACTTCATTAATTGCATAAGGAGAATTCCACAAATACCTTGGCTAAGTTTCAAAGATTTAATGTGCATTCTGAGTGCCTATGTCTAAGGTTTGGTTTCTCAAAGTGCACATCGTGTTGACACTTAGCCCAGTGGTCATTACAGTTCCTCAAGTGTCTGCATTTCTTACCCAGAAGCGCTGAAGTCTTGGCAAAACTCGTCTGTGACCCTTTGCAGTGATAAGGTAGGTAATCCTCTGCCAATACTTCAGGCAGAACTGAGTCCAGCATGCAGTCATATGTTCTTAATTTATGTCCAGATCTGTTGAGTGATTTGATTTTTAAAACCTGTCAGCAGAAATCGTAGCACTAACTCTACCTGGGCAGTCCTAATCAGATGTTTATATCCCCATCTGCCTGGACCTTCCAGAGATCACAAGAACAGGAAGAAACCCAGAAGCTCCTGTAGTAATGCGGAAAGCATCATATGTCTGAAGCTTCAGCCCATGGATGGAGATGCATGATGAACAAGGCAACTTTGGAAGAGGCAGAAAGTATGTTCAATCCGCTAGTAGGAAGCTTCAGAGGCAGAACTATCCTCTCTTGCTGCTGACTTTTCAGGAGACTTTGGAATGTGAATACTGCCTAAATCATGAGGGAACAGCAGAGCACTCAGTAAGAAAAAGAGGAAGGAATTATATTTGTCTTCTCCAACTCTTCAAGAAATGGGACTTGTGTTGCTGGAATTTCTCAGATTTTAGCCTTTAAGTTAAATGTGATCAGAGCTGTTTCTAAAACAAATACTGACCTGAAGAGAAAAAGAGAGTCATAAACAGAAAACCTTGCAAGCATACTTTACTTCTTTAGCAATGAGAGAAAGAGGTGGCCTCTCACAGTCCTTTTGCGGTAGACTGAAGTATCTTGTTAGCAGCTCAAAGTTACTGTAATGCAAACTTGAACCATCAGGAAGAGATATAGTATGATGACAGACTTCAGCACATATCAGGGATGATTTCCAAAGGAAGCTGCAGATGCATCAGCTTCATCAATCCTACAACAAGCTTCTGATCCAACATTGTACCCAGTTACTGTGCGATGAGCGGTGTAGAGGGAAGAGTAATGCTAAGACAGCTGATCAGCCCCTGCAAGTCCTGTAAGCAGGTGCTTGAAAGCCTGCTGTACAAAGAGCAGAACGAATTACAGATACAAGGTAAACATAAGGCAGCTGGATTGTTTATGCCATCATTTTAAAACGTCTGAGCAGGGGTATAAAAAGCCTGGTACACCATATGAAAATAACTTAGACTCACAATGTCCACTACGAAAGAGCAGCAGCTACTATGATCAGCTGTGTGTGAAGCTGAGATAGCTGTTTAAAACGAGGAAGCTTCCAGAGGGATGGGACACGATAGTTCATTTCACCATGTCTTCAGCATTCCTTCTCCCAGAAACGGCTCTTTGCTTTCACTATGGAGCACCATAAAGTTACTATTTGCTTTGGCCTGGAAGTCTTGCAGGGTCTCATGGGGTTTCCAAAGTCACTGAGGTCTCATCATACCTATTTCCAGATCTGTGTAAGGTCCTAGCATGGGAGTCAGCACAGATTTGGTTTTCAGTGCTGGCAGAGAATTATTGCCAAAAGTTGGGCAGTGAATTTAGTTTTAATTCTCCAACTGTACAGTAGGGCTGACAATAATTCCGTGTTTCACAGAGCTGTTGGGAATATCTATTAAGGTGCATAAAAGCTCTCAGACTTTACGCTGAAGACTTGAGGAAAGATCTGTTCAATTTACTCTGTACAACTACAATATTAATTGAACTAAATAAAAATTTCTGCTTTTACTGAAGGCCAAAAGTTTTTCTTTTGCCAATTTAAGGATGTTTGCTAAGCATTAATATTCTAATCTTCAGCTGAGAGTCTGAAAATGGAATTAAGCTGAAGGTCTCTTCCACTGAATACTGGGACGATGTTTGGCAGCTAGAGGTATTAATGCGCTGCAGTTCGATAGGTAGATCTCTGGAGGTCACAACTGCAGCATTTCACTAGACTGTGAAGTTAACTGTAGATGTACTCCTCCACACTTTCATGTCAGAAGGCCTAACAAGTAATGGTGCAACCAGCCTCAGTGATTCTTTTTGTATTTTTCTTCTCAATCTGCAAAAGTAATAATACCATTATTTTGTATATTTCTCATTTCTTTATATCTAAAGGAAGTTAGTGGAACTCCAAAACTCCCTATAACCCAAGAAAAGCTCTCACTTCCTGCTGCTCTCTGCAATACTGCAGTATGAAGAGGTATGAAGAAATAGGTCTGCTGATGTGGCTCGTTGCACTGTATGCACACTTCTAGAGATTACCAGGAGGCAAAACTGGAAGCACAGACAGGTGTTAAAATGTTCCTCCTGTGTGAGACACAGCTTGTTGAAGGTCAGCAATCACCTGTTGCCACCTCTGAGCAAGTATTTCCACTGTGCACAAAAAGCTTCTTGCTTGATGTCTGAGGTGAAGAGCTCCCTCTGGATAGTGTGCAGCTACCAATCTTGTTTCTAAACTTAACACAGGCCAGCAGCCCACTTCTGTCGTAGCTCCTGTGGGGAGCTGGAGCTGGGAAGGACTATGCAACAGCAGGAATTTCACAGTCCCTGCTGAACTTGTAGGCTCTGATGAGCTGTGGAAAACCTAACAGGGCATGCTTTGTTTCTATTTTCACACCCTGGAAAGCATTTTTTCAACTGATGATGCATAACATTTCAGCCTTGTTGCTGCAGTATGAATGTGGTTCGCTCTACCATGCAGTCAGCAGCCACTGGAGAAGCCAGTCAATTTCTTCAGGCTGCATACAGCAAGTGCTTCCGCCACCTTTTCAAGATGTGGGAGGGACCCAAATCTGTTTTTAACAAATCCAGCATGTTTCAAATTAAGTACAGCTGGCAATCTTTTCGATTTTGGACCATGGTTCTTGCCGGGTTACAAACGCTTGATTTTTGTTACTGTTTGGTGTTAATGCTGTAAGCCAGTAGAGGGCACCGTGGCATTTAATTTTAATATTATTACCTTTAAAATAGGTAAGTTTGCTTTCTTTCCGAAATTTAAAGTTTTAAAGGATACTGTTAATGAACATAGCAATTCTTATAGAAAATGGCCATTGTGCAAAGCTAATTGTGAAAACCTGCTTTTTCAATGCCACCCAAACCCGAACATTAAAATTAGAAAAACCCCAAACAACCCAAAAGCCAAGGCTCGGGAAATTGCAAAACTCACCCTACCTACTTTAACTATGATATTTCATAATGTAGGCAATTTTTTTTCCTGCAGATCTTCAGAACGGGTTAATAAAACACACCTAAGTGTTGAAAAGTCCAGTAAAACAGCTGAATAGCCCCCACATGGTCATGTCACCTATCTGTCCTGAATGAAGTTATTTTTAGCTGTCTCCTAGCTACAGATGCTTCCAGCACAAAGCTTTATAATTTCAGTCAGGCACACACATGCTTATATGTAGCTTTTTCTTCCCTCTCCCCCATATAATAATAGAATTGCAGATGCTCACCTTCAGAAAACATGAAATAAAATAAAAATCAGAATAGGTTCTGAAATTGTTCATTCAGCCACAAACTATTCATCATGAAATACATCTGTCAGCCTTTAGCTGGAAGGAGAGTTATGCTTACTTTTTGCCAAACTGTCTCAAGGAATATATTAGAATATGAATGTTTTGACAGTTCGTAGTACCTTTATCTGAAGTTCCCCAAGCAATTCATGTACATTAATTGAGCTTCTTTCTTGTAGCAAAAACGTTCTATTATACCCAGTTTACATGCGGGCCTTTGAGGCAGAAGCAATTAAGACACAGTTTTTCCAAAGCGTATCTTGTCTCAGTGTCTGGTTGGTCTTCACTGTAAGATTAGGGTAATTTCAAATGTGTTTTGTTTCTCTAAAAATGTATTAGCAGTAAGAGGAGGTGTGGGAACTAATAATGTCTAAGAATTTAATTAATCTGTAACTTGACTGGAAGAGAGAAGTATGAGAATAAGGATAAAAGAGTGTTTTCAGGAGTAAAGATGGGTTCTCCGGAGACATTCTACAGGTGATTCACATTGGTAAACAGCTAAGCTGAAAATGACTGTTAAAAGTGCTGAAGTAAGTAGTGTCCATGCAAAATCTTAAAATCATCCTCAGAAACAGATTGTAAGAATATGAACCTCATGCACATGTGCAAAAGGGGACAGTGTGTGAGGCAAGAGGAGAACAACCTGAGACATTACAGGCTTGGTATAGACAAGGCAGACAGGACTCAGGATGACACAGGTACAGGAGCAATGATGGCAAATCATGGCCACGTGTGCCCTGCGTGGCACCATCAGCACTGCCAGTGCTTTTTAAATTGTGTTTTTGCCCAGCAGCACACAGAGACACCTTTTCCTGAGACTTACACTATCCCTAGCTATCACTTTGACCCTTTGGAATGAGTTAAAAAGAAAATAAAAGAATGTGACAAAAAGAAACTAGGTCTTTTTTGGCCTCATTGTAATAGAAAAATAAGCAAAGAACACAAGCGTGGGGTAGAGCTCCATGGATACTGGGCACAGAGCTCTACGGATATAGCCTCCTGCCTCCACCTGTGCACCACTGTTGCAGGAAAGGCTTAGGAGTTGTGCTACAGGCACAACAGTGTCAGCACATTCATTGCAAGTATCTTCAATGTGCAAAGTAGAAATGTGTTGTTGATGGGCTCTGGAAAACCCCTTCTAGCAACTAATCTCTGCTGTCTGTATTCCTGGATCCTTTCAAAGCATCGTTAGCGACAGCCCTTGCTTCAGCTATACTTTGTTCTTAAAGAGCTAAGAGAATTCCTTTAATAGTTAAACCTATCAGGATTACAAAATACTGTGTTTCCAAGGACTAGGCAGTCCCAACTCCAAATTATTTGGATGTTCTCTGTTGTAATAGATTTCAAAAATTTCTGGGCAGTACAGATGACAAAATATCTTCTGATGGCTGAAATCAAATCCTTTTCATAGGATGTTTAAACTTTCATTCCTTTCCAAATATTTAATTTGCTATTTTTGTCTCCAGAGTCTTTTTCATTTGCTGCAGGATTATCACAACCTTTACCCTGCTCATAAGCAAGAAACTAATCATAATCAGCCACAGCTGACAGGCAGACAAGCAAGAAAAACTAAGTGGGATAAGCCATGGTACAGACCATGGGTCAACAAGTGCCAGGAGCACACCACCTGAAACTGCTGGAAAGGCGTAGTGTGCTATCGTTGTACCGATTTATGACAGCATCTGGCTATAAACCTCTGCAGCAATAGAGTTTGGGAAGGTTGGTACGTGGACCTCCGGCACCATATCAAAGCAGAGGACCAGAGATACAACTGTTAAAACTTCACCCGCCAAGCCCTCAGGAGCGGCTGGAGGGAGTGTCGCTTTTTCTGCAGCCTCAGCTTTCTGGCATGGGATCGGTGGGGGAATCATGCAGGTGACTATATACGTTAGCTCTGTGTGTGTATCTGTGTGTGTCTCTGTGTGCACACACATGTGCATGCATGTGCGCGTGCGGACAGTCCTTTACCTGATACAGCCTGTCCCATTTTTTTGGTCCACTTAATAAAGCTCATAAATGTCATGTTACCTGGTGTTCTTTTTCCCCCATGACATTACAGTATTATCAAAGAATAGAGTTATCTTGCTTCAAAATATTTTCTTCCTTTTTGTGGGGGACTACAACTTTCTACTAGCTTTACAATGTTTTCTGCAAATGTCTCAGCATTGGAGAAATTTTTTTTTTCGTAAGTTCTTGGTTTTGACCCAATATTGAGAGTGATAAGTTTGATGTTCTGCTCTCTATTTTTAAGTGATACACTTTGAAGTGAAACGACTGCAATTTTCTTTCTCATGTATTTCATATGCCATGTTTTACTCATGTTTCAGTAAAAAAGAAAACGTGTGAAACTAAAAATGAAAAAATATGGGAATATTTCTAGCTTTGAAAAAAGTATTTAAAACTTCTACACTCTTCAGTTATTCTACTTGATTTGGTATTCTAAGAAAAATGCCACTTGAAACACTTTGTAATTAAAAAGTTGTAACATTTTTTTCTGACAAAAATAAGCTTTGGCAAACAATTTTCCGTCAGCTCTTGCATGTCTCTGTAATTCAGAGGTGTCATCTAGCTACAAGAAGACTTCTTGGGCCAAGATTAAGATATACTGTGTGTGTGTAGCATGGTACCTATAGCTGCTTTTTTATGCAAAATTAATGGACAACTTGCACCATGTCTCTGCTACTACACTAGTTTTCCAGTCTACAGATTGAAGCAACAGACTCTTATTCTACATTTTTTCATGTTTATATGGAGGGCAACATTTGTTTATGTACAGGATGCACACCTACTTGTTAAGGAGTTTGTCCATAATTTTGTTGAAAATTATACCAACTTCTGAATCTCTGTGGTCAAGATTATTCTTCTAACTTTCATTTTTTCCTGTCATCACATCTCTCTTGTGTATTCACTGTAAACCCTGAGAATCTACACATGTTCCAGCAGAGACTGAAAATAGTTACTCCTTTTCACCTCTTCTGGCTATGTATCAGAGCAGCCCCTGCAACTCTTTTGCATTTGGCCTTTATCTTCATCTACTTAACATTCTGTAAAACTTCATGGAGATTTTTTTTATTTTTGTGTTGGATGCTCAGACAACAGGGGTCTGAAAAGCACTCTTTAAAATCCCCTGAATTTGTAACTCCTGCCTGCACTTTGCGGTGCACTGCCACAGGCTGTGTGTATATATAGGACTATTTTGGTCCTATGCCTAGGCAATTAGTTACTTGACTTTATTTCTACAGCACTTAGTATAGAAAGCGAAAAAAATTCTCCATATTGTTTTTTTTAACACTATGGCTGGCATGGTGCAAGTTCTACAGTAATTTTGCATATCAGACCTTAGTAGCTATAGACACAATCCTGCATAATACCCAGTATATCTTAATCTCGGCCAAAGTAGGTTTTCTGTATATTTTCTATAATAGCATATTATTCAGACATGCTTTTAAAAATCTCCAGTACCAAGCTCTGTAATGACAATCTAGACTGTAAGGACAGCCTTCAGATGCTACTGCTCAAGTACACATATAGAGAAAACAAGTAACAGGCGAAGCGTCTTCCAGCGTTTAGCGACATTTAGGAACAGCTAACCATGTGCAGTTGGTATCCTTGGGGTTAGCACTCCTGCAAACTAGTGGGGGCATCTGCACACAGAGGGAGATAGAAGGGGATGCTGGAGACTGGAAGTCTGGTGAACAACTCTGGTGATACGAAAGTGTAATTAGAAATTCCTGGCTGGTTGGTATGGAGCAGGATGCTGTCCAAGGTCACTGCTCAGCTTGACACAAAGAAAATACAAGAAGCAAGAAAATTCCGACTGAGTGCTCTTCTTTCAGAGTAATAAGAGGGAAAACATCAGGATACAGTCTTCACTTCCCACTAGGTCTTCAGACATTTTCCTGCATGAGTATCTCATAATTTCTGCTTGTATGATTTCCACTTAAGAGCAAGAAAGCTAAACCTTCCCACTAAACATATTTCCAAAGTGTTAATTTACTAGCCATAATGTTTTGTGTAAGCTCCTGTGTGACAATGCTTAACATAGTTTCTGACATCTTGAATATGACTAAAGCAGTTAACCACATTGATAAGGTATCACAGGTGGTTTTACTTCTTAAAGTAAAAAGAATGGCTGTATTTTCTGACCAGCTTGTCTTATGTTACAGATGCATAAATCCAGAAATATTTCCTAATATTCTGTGCAAATGGTCTGACATTTAGAGCAATTCATACTGACCATCTATGGTTGTCCTTTAAGAAGTGATCAAAAGTCCATTCCTCATACCTGCTTAGGCTATCAGAAAGGTCTGAAGATTTGTGAGGTTTTTCATTGCCCATCTTTTAATGCCGATGCTCTTTCTTCACCTCTGCAGTCTGTTGGTGTATGAATAGAGCTGAGGAGTTTGCCCCATTCAGAACTGGTTTTCATTCAGGGCTGCTGTTAGAGGCTGATAAACAGAGATTGTAAAAATCATTGTCAGGTGACAACATGAGTGTCAGTACTGAGATACGGGCATAAAAACAAAGGTCACAAACTTTTACACAAGACGACATGGTGAAAAGTGGAATTGTTGTCAGGTGTACTACCCTCACTGAGCATCACTGGGGAGAAGTGTTCAAAATAAAGCCTGGGCTGTAGATGCTAGTTTCTAAAAACACCCATGTTGACTAGTTCACATATTTGCTATGAATTTGCTACCTTTACAGCTGCTTCCAGCAATTCAAAATAAATACTACACTTCTATCCTAACAACACTGCCAGTAACTCTCTGAAATATTTAAATAGGATAGCAATCAGTAGATCTAGAGAGACAATTTTTGTGAAGCTGACGCCAGAACACTGCATACAGCTCTTGCATCAACACTTTACAAAGAACTGAAAAATAGAAATGTGGGAAAATACTTGCTAACTTTTTGAAGACTAGGGAAACATCCCACCAAGACCCCATCCTTGTTTAGCATAGTAAGAGACAGAGATAACGTAATTTTTGTTCAAAAAATGCATTTATTGGTATAAATGGGATAAAATAGAGAACTCGCTGGGTCTGCTAAAGCTTGTAAATATAATAAAGAAAGGCTGATTGCCAAAACATGAAGAGAGGTGATGCATCTACAGTCTGTTTGTGACTGGATCCCTTCCAAAATGCAGACCATAATAAGGCACAGTTTATAGATGTAGTTACTGGGTGGCAATTGAATGAAATTCTGTGGCTTGAATAAATTTGGCTATGGGTTTAATAGCCCCTACCAGTCTGAAAGACAAGAAGTTGATAGTGAAGAAACCAACCCAATTGGAGGGTAGAGGAAAAAATGAACACGCCATCGAAGAAAAAAAGGTAGATAATAGCAAAGTAGAGCAACATCACAGTAATGACTCTCTCGATTAAATGAACAGCACTGATGGTTTATTGATAAGATGTTTTGTTTGGAATATATGGAGAATGTTTAAAGTGATACATTATTCAAGGCTTCCTCTCTAAATTCCTCTTTCTTAAAAGCATGCTCAATGGGTCACTATCCCTGACTGCCAACAAGTCAGGCCAACAGTGTTGCCTCAGTTGAATGGGTTAATAGGCTTTGAAAACCTCGTATTTTGTCTCTCTGGTATGCTGTCAAAAAGCAGATAAATATCATAATCTTTCATTATAGTACCTAGTCTTTAATGGCAATGAAGTCTAGAGAACATATGGTATGAGGAAAGAATGTACTATGGAACTTACAAAAATGTGTCAATATTTAATGTATTACTGTAAATTGAAATTCTGGGTCAAAAAAGACTCAGAAAAAAGAGCATGTTTTGTGTTTTTTATGGTTTTTAACTGTGTATTTTCTCAGTGTGACTTAGTATCACAAAATTGCCTATGACCAGCAGTTTTTACTCGAGTGCTTCAAACAAGGGAACACCTTTGGAGGATGACTGAAATGTTGTTAATGTTTAAACTACATTTTCTTATATCTGTGATTCATGGTAATTATGCAACATTCATGATCTGAGAGAACTTTGTTGTGATTGAAATAAATAAAAAATTGAAACCTGAAAGGTAAATTTCACACAAGACCAAACAGAAATATTTGAATTCAGGTACTATTTTTCTTTGGAAACTTACAACCAGTTTCTCCTCACTCGTACTTGTCCTTTCTTAATATTTTTTGAAGCTGAAGATTCGCACTTGTGTGTTTTAAAAAGAGAATATAACACAAGGAACTTTCCAACATCGACAGCTATGTAAATCTTTTCATATGACATCATAGAGTCAAACCCTGCAGCATTTCACCTCCATAATCCTTGTACTGAAAATTTACCTGACTTCATCAATTTTAGTTTAATGGCATATATATGTTCCTACAGTACATGAAGAGCAAGGCAATATACATTCATGATAGGTGATTTTAAAGTTTTTAATGAATACTTTAGCCCCAGCTAGTCCTGAATAATACTCTTCTACTGTATTTGGGTATTTATAACTGCCTGTTAGAACTGCACAGTGCAATAGAAATGTTATCACACTTAAAATCTCTTTTCTGTTTTATGTTATGGAAAAAATTCCAAATGCCAAGCATATTAGCACACCTCTGGATTCCCTGCATATTTTCATTTTACAAAAGAAGCTTCATTGTCCTAGTTCTTTTTTGATGTAACTAGGGAAAGAAATTAATGCCTTGTACACTAAAAAGCATAATAATAATTGAGTAACCCTTGAAATATGTCAAACAACTTCTTCAGATAGCATAAGTGGATAAAGTGTATCACGTAAGCCTCATACAGGCTTTTAGCTGGAGATACACAAGACAAGCTGATAGATGACAAGAACAAATCTTTTAACAAATGATCTGTGGGCTCTTTTTCATACAAGACTAGGAAGGCTTTGTCTTACTTCCAGCTCTTCAACAACTTTGAGCAATCTGCACCAGGCCAAGACAGAAAGAAATGGATACCTGCAAGTACTTTTAATGCAGTGAGAAAGTGTTGCATATCATCCAGGCAAACTGAGAAGAATCTTGGTGATGAAGAGGGAAACGCTGTTTGCATTTGCAAGTGTTCAATAGGTTGCTTCATTTTTTTGTTTGTTCAGAAAACACTTATTATGGAGCTTTGTTTACTTGATCATATATTGAACTCAGTGCTTCTTTTCCAAGGATCTTAGAAGTGTCTCATGAAAAGGTAAATTTGAATCATAAAGACTGGATATAGAGAGCCACTGATAGAGTGACTGTAGTGACCGAAATGATGATCTCTACTACCTCCAGAAGCTTTAACAGGAAGTATTGTGTACTCATAGTGAAGTCCTTGAAACTTAAAACACCTCAAAAACAATCTCCCAGAATTCGTCAGCCAAAATCCTCTTTAATCTTTTCATAGTCTTTCATCCTGGTTAGGCACAAGCACAAATAAATGAAGTAAAATGCCACATGCTTCAGCCAACTTAATGAAGAAAAAACTTGTTACTTTCTATGTTTCTGTTCTGAGCTGATAGACAAATTCTTTCCTGCTTTTGTATTTCAGTAGATTCCAGGTTATGAAGTTCTTTTGATATTTATTTCTGCTGCTCATCTTCAGCCTGAGATTTTGCAACTGTCTGCAATAGTTTAGCCGGTAGATACTGTTTGCTTCATTTTTGGGGAATTTATCCTATTGTGTGTTGGGTTAAAGAGTTTGCAGGAGCACATGTGCCAAAGAGAGAGGCAGCGACATAAGTAGATAATTTTAGCTAATGTCAGAACTACAGACTAGAAATGTATCTGATTAGATTAACAGTCATTTGCTATGGGAAAATGCATTGAAATACTGCAGAATGAAACCTGGTTTATTGCAGTCCTCTTCTTGTCAAGGGACCAGTATTTTCTCCAATTTTTTCCCTTTTTCAAAATTTCAAACTGTCTTTCAACAGGGTTGTATAATAGTACATAAGTACATGGGTTGAGAGCCTTTTTTTTCCTACATTTTCCTTTGGCCTGGGAGGTACCTATGCATAGATGACTGCTTTTCAGCTTTAGCATAAGATTACGGATAAAACTACTCACACATATAATGCTTTGAGACGGAAGGAAGAAAATTGCCACTTCACCAGCTTCAGTAAATGTGCTTATTCCTAAGCAATAATCAGTGTGTACTACACCTAGTAAATGGGCTAACTTACAAATAATCCCTTTTTTTTTGTGTTTTCCATGTCTCCACCAATATAAACGAAAATACCACATGAAAAATCCTTATTTTTGGAGGGTTGTGGGATGTATAGGACAGTTTGAGAAGAGATAGGCAGGAACTGTACTTCAGATATTGCCCTGAGAAAAAAACTTAATTTGCAAGGCTTTCCTAGAGTGAGAAGCAGCAAGGTAAATACGGGAAAGATAAGACAAACTAGACTCATACGAGCAATCTCAGAGCTCTGGTATGATACTTCCTTTGCAAAAAAAAAAGGTCAGTTCATTCCAAAGACTTTGAAAAAAACTCCTGAAATAAATGGGGAGAGTTTCAGTGAGGAGTATTGCATCTAGTGATGCAATGTCTTGAAAACTATTTAAAGCAAGTCTCACACTTGTATAGGGACTTCCTGTTCTTTGTGTATGTGTGTAAATATATCTGGTTCATCTTTCACAAGTCATTAGGACATAACCAGTTATTTGTTGGTATGACTTTGCACACTTAGCTAATGCTAATGCGATGTTTCAGATTCTCTTAACCCATATTTAATGTCAGGTCATCACCAAGGAAGAATTAGTGCATTTCAGATTAACACACATTTTGGCAAAAAGGAAATGCTCTTGATACAAATTCCTAGGTGTAAACATGTTTCACTAACTCTAGCTAGTAACAGTTAGAAAAATATCTCAACAGGTTATAATTATTTCAGAAGTGATTATTGACTGCAGAGCACAACTGTCTTTCAGAGGTTCAGTGGCATGTTTACCAGACACTGTGTTAGCATTGGGATATAGATCTTAATACATGGTTCAATGACAGGGTCTCCTCAATTTGCTCCATACTACAGTACTACAAGCAAAATACAAACAGCTCTTTTTTTATGCATAGAAAACTCTGTATTACCCCCGAAAATGCCCTACCTTGCAAATATTGTTGTGAATTTGAATATAATAATTCAGAAAACAGTATGCCACTTATTCACTGCAAAGATATTGAAGTTCAGTCTCTAATAAGCTCTATTTCTCTTTTCCCTTCATATCCCCTGCAAATGAAGTGTTTCATTCTGCCCCTCTATTTTTTCATTCCTATCTTCTTCCTTCAAATCTAGCAAAATGTAGATGTTTTCAACTCTAGCAGTCTTTCTGTCTGGCTATTTTACATTTTTCAGTTTGGCTTTCTTTCACTCATCAAACGGCTGCACAGTCGTGCTACCTCCCTAGAAGTTCCACATTTGTTCAGGTTCCTATCCGCAGACCCACCAGACCATACATGCCCAAAGTTGGTAGGATTTCTGGATCCTTGGGCTCCAAGAACCTGCTGTTGGAGTCCAACTGCTCAAAACACTTAAGAATTCGTAATATGTCCATTTCTCTTTTTCAGGGCACATTTGATTTTAACTCCTGGAAAGGCAGGAATATAAAATCTACTGCAAAGTAATATGCCTTAGGATTCACTATCAGTTCAGTCTGGAAATGACTCAGAAAGCCTACAAAAATTCTTGCCAAGCTTCTGTCTTTAAGGTATTAGCTTCTGGGTTGATTCACTAAGGATGCATGAGAGATAGCTGGGTCATTTTTAACACAGATACACTGTCAAGCCAAGTACTTCTGAAATAAACAGATCAATTTCTAAAAAAAGGTCTTTTGCCTCCTTACCAATTCCTTTTTCTTTTTAGGTTTTGAACTTTTCTTCTGTTTGGTCTGGATTCTGCCATTTTAAAATCATTAGGAGTTTGTGTCTTGTTGAGACCCATAAAACAGGTAGAATAGGACCTAATTTACAAATTTTTTAAGTTCAAGGACAAATATATGTACAACTTTGCCAACAATTTCATAAAAGAGTTCTTGACCTATTTGTTTATTACTGCACTTCAAAAGCCTTGTTTTTCTCAAGTTTACACCATCCTCCAATTTGGTTCAGCACGGTAAACCATAATAATGCTAGATTTGTGACAGTATGTTCATTTCTATGGCAGCAAAATGCTAATTTACAAATACAGAATTATGGCTGTCAGCAAAATTACTCTTATCCAAGAACAAATATGCCAGATCATAAATAGCAAAGGAAATGTAGAAAATGGTGGGCTAACTAAGTTGTTCTGTATAGAAATATAGAAGAATCAGTATTAACAGGCTACTCAGGAGACCAGAAAAAGTTGGTTGCCTAGTACAGGTTGTTTTAATCAGAGGGCAAATAAAATTACATTAGAAAATTTAGAGATGTTTTCAAGTGTCACTCAAGGCAGGAGGTTTCCTGATGGAAAGTGATCCTTGGTACACACTTTATTATATTCTGTTAAGGGGTCTTGGTATGAAAAAGGCTTTAATGGAAAGATTTCCAGTGGGAATTTTCTGACTGTTCATAACAAACCAATTATCTCTTGATAGAATCATAGAATGGTTGGAGTTGGGGGGGACGAAGGTCCCTTAAGGGAGTAAAGCTCCCCTAGTCCAAAGAACAGGGACACCTTCAACTAGATCAGGTTGCTCAAAGCTCTGTCCAGCCTGACCTTGTTGCCACGGACGTGGCATCTACCACCTCTCTGGCCAACCTGCTCCAGTGTTTAACCATCCTCCTTGTAAAAAAATTCTTCCTTGTATCTCCTCTAAATCTACCTTATTTTAGCTTAAAACCATTATCCCTTGTCCTACCACAACAGGCCCCACTAGGGCATTTTTCTCCATCTTTCTTATAAGCCACCTTTGTCTATTGAAAGGCTGCAATAACGTGTCCCAGGAGCCTTCTCTTCTGCAGGCTGAACAACGCCAACTCTCTCACCCTTTCCTCACAGGAGAGGTGAGAGGTTCCATGCCTCTGACCATTTTTGTGGCCCTCCTCTGAACCCGCTCCAACAGGTCCATGTCTTTCCTGTGCTGAGGGCTCCAGAGCCAGACTCAGGACTCCAGGTGGGGTCTCACCAGTGCGGAGCAGAGGAGCAGAATCCCCTCCCTCGACCTGCTGGCCACAGCTTTTGATACAGCCCAGGGTACAGTTGGTCTCTGGGCTGTGGGCGCCTGTTACTGGGTCATGTCCAGCTTTGCATCCACCAGTACCCACAAGTCCTTGTCCTCAGGGCTGATCTCAATGCCTTTATCCCCCAGCACGTATTGATACTGAGGGTTGCCTCTACACAGGTGCAGGACCTTGCACTTGGCCTTGTTGAACCTCTTGAGGTTCACAGGGGCCCACTTCTTGAGCTTGTCCACATCCCTCTGGATGGCATCCTGTCCCTCAGGTATGTCAACCATACCACTCAGCTTGGTGTCGTCTGCGAATTTGCTGAGGGTGCACTCAGTTTCGCTGTCTATGTCATTGTTGAAGATATTAAACAGTACTGGTCCCAATATGGACCGCTGAGGTACACCACTTGTTGCTAATCTCCATCTGGACATTGATCCATTGACCACTACCCTCTGGATGTAACCATCCAACCAATTCCTCATCCACCAAAGAGTTCATCCATCAAATCCGTATCTCTCCAATTTAGAGAGAAGGACATTGTGGGGGATAGTGTCAAAGGCCTTACAGAAGTCCAGGTAGACAAAATCAGTAGTTCTTACCCTGTACACAGATGTAGTCACTCCCTCATAGAAGGCCACTAGGTTTGTCAGGCAGCTCTTGCCATTGGTGAAGCCATTGTGGCTGTTTCAATTCACCTCCCTGTCCTCCATGTGCAAAGTCTATTTGGAGGCCAGTAACTAGCAGTGTACCCCAGCAGTCAATATTGTCCCGTTTAACATTTTCATTAACCATCTGGATGATGACGCAGAGTGTACCCCAGCAAGGGAATAGTGGCAGATACACCAGACGGTTGTGCTACCATCCAGATGGATGTCAACAGGCTGGAGAAATGGGCTGTCAGGAACCTCATGAAGATCAACAACAAGAAGTGCACAGTCTTGCACCTGGGCCACAAAAGCCCCAGGCACCAATATATGCTGGGGGCCACCCAGATGGAAAACAGCTTGACAGAAAAGGACTTGGGGGTCCTGGTGGACACCAACTTGACCATGCACCAGCAACGTGCCTTTGTGGTAAACAAAACAAATGGCATCCTAGGCTGCATTAAAAAAAGAATTGCCAGCAGATGGAAGGAGGTTATCCTTCCCCTCTACTTGGCAATGGTGAAGCCACATGTGGAGTCCTGTGTCCAGTTCTGGGCTCTTCAGTTCAAAAGAGACATGAATGTATGGAAGAGAAACCAACGAAGGGCCACAAAGATGATGAGGGGACTGGAGCATCTCCCTTATGAGGAAAGGCTGACAGGGACTGTTCAGCCTGGAGAAAAGCAGGCTCAGGGGGATCTTAAAAGTGTATATAAATACCTGAAGGGAGGGTGCAAACAAGACAAAGCCAGGCCCTTCTCAGTGTTGCTCAGTGACAGAACCAGAGGCAGTGGGTGCAGACAGAAATACAGGAGGTACCCTCTGAACATCAGGTAACATGTTTTTACTGTGAGAATGACTGAGCCCTGCCACAGTTTGCCCAGAAATGTTGTAGGGTCTTCCACCTTGGAGATATTCAAAAGCTGTCTGGACATGATCCTGAACAACCAGCTCAGGATGGCCCTGCTCGAACAGGGGTGTTGAACCAGGTGACCTGCAGAGGTCCCTTCCAGCCTCAGTCAATCTGATTCTAAGCTTACTGTCTTCTTCTTGCATGCAGTTGAGCAGATGCTTTTCTTCCAAGCATTTCTGACAGTCTTCCCAGGAAAATAAGGCTTGCATCAGTGTGGTCTCATTTCCATGCCAATAGAGGACAGGAAACTGTTGGCCTTAGCCTTCAGAGTTTACATCAGGGCGAGATGAATGGGTGTAGGTCCATATACTTGCATACTTGCTATTGAAGATGTAGAGCAGAGCTGAGCAAATCTCCCCATGACAAAGACAGTCATTTGTGTGTACAGCACTCAGCTGGGAGCTGACTGTCTTTTGGTGCTTCAGGGTGATGGAATGGTGGCTCTCAAAGGCAAGCAGAAGGCAGAAGGCAGGATCGGAGGGCTGTGCCTGGGAGGACACATGGACATGGGAGACCTGAGCCAGGATTGCTCCCCTCCTGGCCAGCTGGGCTGCTCAGGACGCCTCACGCCCCAGATATCCCTCCCAGGTCGCAGACATGACTCCACCGCATGTGGACCCCCACTAGATGCTGTCGCCAGAGCCAAATTGCCATCTGAATGGAATGGATCCCTGCTTTGGGGATCATGAGCCCCGAACACTACCACGCTCTGGTCACTCCTTCCTGGGGCAAGATGGGGGGGGCAGGGGGACCCTTGTGCCAGAGGATTTTGTCAAGGAACTTTGGCAAGGAAAGGCTACAGAAGCACCATCTCCTTTTGCTTGGTTAGGAGACATCACCATGGTGGAGAGAAAACGGAAAGCTTGAGGAAGACCTCAGCCTGCGAAAGGCAAAAGTTGTCAGTTTTGAGAGTGAGTCTGAAACCAGACTAACAGCCACATCCCTCTGGTCTGTTTCTCAGTTTTCCTCTTTAATTCTTATTGAGGGAATGTCTCCACATGTGTCTGGCTGATGGCATTTGTTCCCATGATCTTCCCATACACCTGCACTCAGTAAATGCAGGTGTATCCCATTTTTCCCCAGTTGCTCTGTATGACAAGCTACAAAAGCCAAAAGGCTCTGTGGATCCCATTCTGCAAAAAAAACATAGCAAAAAGCAGTGTCACTCCTGGGCTGTAAAGAGTGACACAAGGCTCCGCACATCTTCATCTGCCAACCCGGTCCCTGCTTTGGGACCAGCTCCCACCCTGGTTGAGGTGGCAGCTTCTCCCTCCTTCCCTTCTCCCACCCAGGCAGCAAAGGACCCCTGTGCCCCTGCAGAGAAAATGCCCGGCCTCAGAGTGTGTGGTAGGCAACTGTGGAAACCTGAGGCTTGCTGGTCCCAGGGCAATGGGGTCTGGCAAAAGTCTGGCTGCTGGGGCAAGGTGCCGAGTTTCCTCCCGACCACCGCCTGCCCGGCGGGTGCAGCCAGTTAACTCTGGGGACCCAGATGGCTGTGGGGACAGCGTGGCCTTGGTTCTGCTTTTGCCACCCTGCCAGATGCCACTCTTCCTCCCGATCTCATCAATGTTTCTCTTGGCCAGGGTCAGGTCCCTGCTCTGACAGGGACCGTCCACACTCCTTCTCCAAGTGACATGCTGACAGACTGGCATTTCTGCCCTGGCCTCTTGCCCACACAGACTCACTGTACCTGCACAGGGAAGGTCTACATGGTGCAGGTGAATGTCCCAAGCGGAGTTTCATCCTTGCCTTCCTCATCCAGTCCCTTGGAGATAAAACACAGGGGAGCAGGTCAGGCTCAACACAACCATTCCAGATCTGGGCCCATCATGCCCCTCCCGCCCCCACTCCTGAAGCTCCAGCCCTGTCTGGTGCAGGACGAGGTGGGGCTGAGTCTCCTCCCTGTGTGCTGCTCAAGGTCCTGGAGGTGCTGGGCAAAAAGAGAGGTCTCTTTAAAGCCCTGACTCAGGTGCAGGGTATCAGATGTTTGCCACTGGATGGCTGTTTTTCCTGGACCCCCAACTTTCTGAGGCAAGAGAAGCAGCACTGACTGTTTATGCTACTGTACCTGCACAAAGGTATCCTGAAGGGGTGGAGAACACAGGAATCAAAACAGCCTGCAGAGCCATGCAGAGCTGCTGGATGGTCTCTGCAGGTCAGTGGCATCCCCTGAAGGGAGAAGAGAGCGTCTGACTGAAGAGGCCCCAGGATCAGAGGACCGGGTGGCTGCAGGCTATTTCTGAGGCCACCTGCGAACCATGAAGGCAGCACTGCACTCTCGGAGGTGCCCCAGGAAAAGGAGAGGATCCCTATGCAGGTTGACAGTGTTTCTCTCCCAGCCACACAATGAGAAGGTCTGCAGGTGCTGGGAGGCTGCAAGCCCCCATGGGAAGCACAGCAGACCCAGGAAAGCTCTGTGGAGTGGGAGAGGGCAGAAATGCTGTCAGGGGGATGCCAGGGGTACCAGCGAGGGGTCTGATGGCAGGGCTGGGGTGAGCCCAGGGGAGCTGCTCAGCCGTGGTCATGCTCTTGGGCCCTGTGGTTTTGTCCCATGCTCCTACGCCTCAGAGAGCAGAGTCTGACATTCAGCCTCCTTTTGTGAGCACTAAGCAGGAGCTCAGTGCAATGAGAGCCCTGCCTGCCTACGTCCGTCCATACCTCTGCTTTTCAGAGCCCAGTCAGATGTCTGTGTTGTTGCAGACATTGTCTCCCTCATTTGCTGAACTTGCTGGGAAAGACACAAACAGTGCAAACAACCGCTTCAGACCTGGCCAAGAGAAGGAGCTTCACAGCACAGAAGCTCAACCAGCAACCGCTGGCAAGGGATGGGTGTGTGGGCTGAGCACGAACAGCCCACCAGCTGGCCCAGGAAGGGCATTGTGGGGTGCCCTGCTCATCCCAGCATCTGTGGATCCTGAGGGAACTGGCGAATGAAGTTGCTAAGCCACTATCCATCATATTTGAGAACTCATGGCAGTCCAGTGAAGTTCCCACTAACTGGAAAAGGGGAAACTTTATGCTCATTTTTAAAAAGGGAAAAAAGGAAGACCTGGGGAAGTACAGGCAGTCAGTTTCACCTCTGTGCCCAGCAAGATCATGGAGCAGAATCTCCTGGAAACTATGTTAAGGCATATGGGAAATAAGGAGATGACTGGTGACAGCCAACATGGCTTCACCAAGGGCAAATCATGCCTGACAGGTGTGGCGGCCGTTTACAACAGGGTTACTGCGTTGGTGGATAAGGGAAGAGCACTGATGTCATCTACCTGGACTTCTGCAAAGCATTTGACATTGTTCCCCATGACATCCTTATCTCTAATTTGGAGACATGGATTTGATAGATGGACCACTTGGTGGATAAGGAATTGGGTGGATGGTCACACTCGGGGAGTTGCAATCCACAGCTTGATATCCAAGTGGAGACCGGTGACGAGTGGTGATCCTCAGGCATCTATATTGGCACTGGCGCTGTTTAACATCTTTATTGGTGACATGGACAATGGGATTGAGTGCACCATCAGCAAGTTTGTCAATGACACCAAGCTATGTGGTGCAGTCAACACACTGGAGGGAAGAGATGCCATTCAGATGGACTTTGACAGGCTTGACTGGTGGGCCTGTGTAGACCTTCTGAAATCCAGCCTGGCCAAATTGAAGGTCCAGAACATGGATCAGGGCATTCCCAAGCACAGATACAGGCTGGGTAGAGAATGGACTAAGAGCAGCCCTGAGGAGAAGGACACCTGGGGGTGTTGGTTGAGAAGAAACCCCACATAACCAGGCTGTGTGCACCCACAGCACAGATGGCCAACAGTGTCCTCACCTGTGTGAAAATAAGCATGGCCAGCAGGTCAAGGGAGGTGATTCTGCCCCTCTACTTCACTCTGGTGAGACTCCACCTGGAGTCCTCCTTCCAGCTTTGGAGCTCTCAGCACAGAAAAGACATGGACCTGTTGGAGAGGGTCCAGAGGAAGGCCACAAAAATGATCAGAGGGAAGGCTGAGATAGTTGGGGCTGTTCAGCTTAGAGAAGGGAAGGCTCCAGGGAGACCTTATTGCAGCCTTTCAGTACCTAAAGGGGGCCTACGACAACTTAGAAGGACATGTAGTTAAAGGACAAGGAGTAATGGCTTCAAACTAAAAGAGGGTAGATTTAGATTGGGTATAAGAAAGAAATTTGTTACTGTGAGGGTGGTGAGGCACTGGAGCAGGTTGCCCAGAGAAGTGGTGGATGCCCCATCCCTGGAAGTCTTCAAGGCCATGTTGGATGGGGCTTGAATGGGGCTAGATGATTTTTAAGGTCCCTTCCAACCCCACCCATTCTGTGATTCTGTTATTCTGTGGTCCTGGCGATCAGCTGTAGGTGATCCTGCTTCACCAGGGTGTTGGACCAGATGACCTCCAGAGGTCCTTTCCAACCTCACCCAGTCTGTGATTCCATGGTTTATTTCAAAGGCAGTTTTCTACTAGGAACTGTGTTTCTGTATCTTTCTTAGTTTTCAACTTACAGTGTACAAACTAAGGTCGCTATTTTAAGATGCTAAGAAGTTTTATACACAATGTTTAGGTCACCCAAGTTTCCACTCTGCTGAGTTGGTCAGGTAAAGAAGATTTTTTAATTAGTATACATGGGAATTTCTTTGTCATGAACTCCCTTGTGTTCCTCCTAGATCAGTAACGAATGTTAATGAACTTTAGCAAGGCCCCTCTGCATCTAACTCTCCTTTTCACAGCAGCTAGCATAGACATATGGCATACACTTTTATACTCTTGACTATCGCCAATTGCTGAAGCTGTCCCTTGAAGTAATAAGCAACCTCAAACAAAGTCTAAATTTTTCTTTATTAACTCAGCTGTCTGACAAAGCATTTGGAGGCACCTAGCTTTGTAATGCATGCAGGCTGCATAAAGCCACCTTTTAGATTTTCATGTGCAATTAGGGTAGCTCTGCACAAGTGTGTTAAATAACTAAATGATGAATAATAAATATTATAATAAATATTTTGTACCAGCTTTGAACAACTCAACACTTTTATATCACTTCTAGCATGCTGGTCAGGTGCTGCTGGGCGAACACCAAAGTCTAAGACTTTTACATGTTGTTTATACAGTTGCTTCTCCATTAATCAAACTGCAATGTCTTCCCACAGAGACAACAGAGGTTCAGATGGGGAACTGGAAATTCATTGTGGGGTTTGACTTACCACAACAGTCTGTACTCTGGTGGAAGAGCAGAGACCAGAGCCTGATCTCCAAGTCCTACTCAGCTGATCTCTGTCGTCAAGCTGATTGAAATACCTGAATGGGAGCTGACCTTGGATTTCCATCTGGAATTGCATTTTTATTATTTTTTCTCAGTCTTTTGTGTTTGCTAGGGCAAAAGTCTAACAACCAAGGGTGTGCTTGTGGTATTTGTCCCCCAGCATAAACTAGAAGATGTTAATTGCTTCTGTTGACAGAAATGAGAGTGACATAGGTAAGATTTATTAGTGCAAGTGTATAACCATGGAATCAGATGCTAGAAATAATGATATGATGTAAGTGGGAAACCCAGTAACTGGAGGCAGTTAAAGAAGAAAGTGATCACACATTCCAGTCAATAGAAACATGTTTTTGAAATGCCAGTGTATCATAGCTACAAAACCCTCACAATTCTATTAATAGATATTTTTATAAAGCCAGGGAAGCACCAGTAATATTTTACATCATACAGTTGTCATCATGTATGTTGAAGAAAGACGAACTGAAATTGGAACAGATGCACAGAAGGGCCACTATGAAGATTTGCAAAAGAGAGCATCTAAGGACAATGAAATGATTTTTAAGTAAAAAGGATAACAAGAGTGGATATTCAAGTGGTTATACTTTAGTTCTGGAAAAATTAATCATAACGGGACACTAAAATGCTAACCCACATACTGTTGCAATAGTATTTCCAACCATCTAAGAAGAAGTCCTGTAATAGTCTTTGAAATAAGTTAAATGGTCAAAAAATTCAAATTGTTTGAACATGAAGCTTGAAAAACTTGGGTGCAGGGTTTTATGTTTAAAATGCAATAATTCCTAGGAGATCAGGAATGAAGTTTTGCATATGTGAGTACATTATATTCCAAAAGGAGTTTGAAAATAGCCTGGACTACTCTTTGTTTGCAGTCAGGCTTTGCTGTATTAATATATGCTTTGAGTCTTCTGCTAGCTGCTATGGAGGTTTATTTCCTTGCCAAGGAAATCTCTTCTCCTCCCTCCCACTCTTTCTCCTGCCCTTGCCTCCCTCGGTGAGCACTTAAAAATTGGCTGCTGGGCATTGTAATCTTTCTCTGAAGCACTGGACTGAACACGAAGTAAATATAGATAAAACGTGATCCCTGATAGTAATTTTTATCTGGTGTCTGACTCATGTAACCAATTAATATGCTTAGGATTTAACCAACTACTGGGTTTGGGATAAAGAAGTAATTTTTCCTTTACATCAAATTGGAAGAAAAATCAGATTTTTTTTCTTTCTCTTCAGTAATGTAAGGAATGGTTTTCTCTTGAGGATCAGCTGAAAGGTTCATCAAAGGGGGTCCCTGCTAGATCAGGAAGCTATGAGATTTGTGAGACCTGCTGACCTTCCTGCTCACTTCCTATGTTTCTTTATAGTTGTGGATTTTCTTCATTTGGCTTTAACTTTTCTGTAGGCTATTGAGAAGTGCTGTGGGTTCTATGATGACACACAGAATAGAAATCCTATAGACAGTTGTCTAAGTTGAGCCTGTTTTACTGTGCTTTTTTCATTGCAGGAACTGGACTTGACTATCCTTCTGATTCTCCCCAATCTTATTTTTCTGCAACAGGCTTCTTATTGTCTTACTGACTTGCTGCAACCACAGACTCTAGGGTATGCCTAAGAGTATCATTAAATTCTCAGTTACTCATCTTAAATTTCCAATAAGAGTCTTCATTAATTTTGACTGTTGTAATAGCTTCGGAACAGCACTTTTGTTTAGCTATAGAGAGCACTGTATCTTATTACCAGGCCTGTGAGATCTGAGTCTTTCATTTGGCATTAATTGAAGAATTTATTCCTGCTGCTTTCTTACAGGTTTCCTGGATTCATTTTAATACCATTTATTCCTCTTGTAAGTTAAGTGGTTGCAGAAAATAGAGATATTCACTCCTTCATGATCCTTCTCCTTTCTGTGTCTCCCATGAAGCAAAGCTATGCAGAACTGCAGGGCAATTTAACAACTAGTTATAGCATGGCAACTATCTGTTTTACCTGCTGCTTCAGTGGGCAAATGAGAGGTGATCCCTGCTGGTGTAGATGCCTGCTGTCCTCTTACTTTGATCATGATTACTGGTGATCTAGATTTCACTTATCTAACTAAAGCTTCAGAGCAGTAAGTACAAATGATGTTGCATTTCCATTTAATGGCAGATATCATCCAGTCTCTTTGTGCTGACAGACTGAATATCCTTGGAAGCTAAATAACTGGTTCACTGCTTTTAAGCCTCAGGACTGCTATTTCATTTACTCACCTTGTCTCACATCAAAACTTCAGTCTGTATGAGAAGAAGTACATGTTCACACAGAACTCCTTAGTGTTGTTTCTAAGTATAACTCACAAATGGCTGAGGAAGGATGTATAAAGGCGGAGAAGGCAGTTGTATGTTTAGGATTCGATTTTGAATCACTGGTCAAGATGTGATCTCGGTGTAATTGCTCTGATAGTAGACACAGAGGAGTGAAAACAAGAATTAAATTATATTCATGTCTCATTACATGGCATTGTTTTAGCCCTCTTGACCAGTGCAGTCAAAAAGCAAAGTTCATTGTAAGTATTTCTTGCAATATTTCCAGTTTTATCTAAAAAGCTGTAACATGTCAACATGATTGGATACTTGAGAAACCTTTTAATTATGTTTCTTGCTCTCATAGAAGTTAAAAATACTGATAAGATTTCTAAATGCTTTTTACAGCCTCGAAAATAAAAATGGGGATGGCTAAAATGCCATTTAAAATATCTTGAATTTCATGATTTTTAAGAAACTTCTGTTTCTGAATGGCAGTTGTGACTGTAATCTTCATGGTGTTAGAAGTGCAGTTTGATACATGGCTCTCTGAAAAGTCACAAAAGACAAAAATGTATGCTGAAAGAAAAGGAAATTCTACTTCCCCAAATTCTCCACTGAGAGAAAAACTTTGTGTTTCAAAGGTGGTTTTTTTACCCTGCTGCTGTGTTAGCCTTCTGGGTGAAGAACTCTATTAAACACAGGCACTCCGGGCTTTTAACTGCAGTTGACTTGTCTTTGCAATGGATCCCCTCAGTGGAGGTGTCATTCAGTCACCTGCAGAGCAGTAGATAAAGGGGCAGTTTCACTTTCATTTCTGCTACACTTTCAGGCATACTGCTTCTGAAACCCGACTTCTGGCTGAGGTGAGGCGCTTGTACAATGTGAGCAGTACCTCAGGAAAGAGGACAGGGCCCCTGCAGCCTGGGGGGAGTATCAAGCATCTTCCAGATACTAGAAGTACTTGGCAGATTTCTGCGTTGTGACAGATTTTTTTTCTTTACAGAGAGACTGAAGTAAGGAACAGATGTCAGGCGGATTTCTTTGTGGAGGGGCAGGAAAGGAAAGAGGGAGAGAAACAGCACCTACTAGTATCAGCAGATGCTGAACCCCTGCTTTTGGCAAAACCTTGAACTTTTCCAACAGTCATTTTCTTGACTAGATAGGTCAACTTTCTTAACTACGTGCATCTGCAGGTACCATATTTATTACAGTGGGGCTCAGACTTTGTATATCTCTGGCTCGCAAAAACTGTTCTCTGAAAATGTGCTGTCAGGTGCTTTTTGTCTAAGTATTTCTATCTCACATGATATATATAAAATAATAAAAATAGCTCTCTTTAAAATCAGTAGCATTTGAAGTAGAAAATTCATCTCTCTATGGTACAAAATGAATTAATCTGAATGATAGCAAACAAGGAAATAAAGAAGTGTTATTTACTCATATTTCTATTCAGACAAAAAAAACTTCTTATCTTGCAAGAGAAAATATTCCCGTGAATATCAAAGATCTTCAAGATTTCTAAATGACCTAAGAAAATGCTAAGAATTCTAACTGATACGTAAGAAACCATGCTATAAAGGAGTGAGCAGTTCAATAGATGGTACTTTGTGCTTACCAAGCAAAGTAATACTGTATGCAAACAAAACCGATAAAAATCATTTATTTGCCTCTTAAATGTCCAGTACTTCTTTGTAACATAAAAGGTAGAACTTGTGGACACATAATGCACATACATTCCACGGGACTAGTAGAGTGTGCACACTTAAAATTTTACCTCAGTGAATATGTGAACAAGTTCTAAATAAGAAAATTTAAAATTAATCAATCCATTTTCTTGATATGGTGAAGCATGTCTTACATATATTTCAAAATGTTTTTTTTGGTTTTTACAAAGCTCAGTCATTCTATTGGCTCACAAACATCTAAAATGCATGTATTGTAATTGGGCCAGAGCTACAAACTAAAGTCCAAATACAAATATCTTTAAAACTCGGATGTGATCAGATCCAAGGTTTTGGTTCAGTTCGTTACAAGACAGCTGGAAAATCTGGATTCTGACGCAGTAACTTCCTCAGCGTTTGCAGTGTCCAGATGTTTGGTGGGGAGTGTTTCTTGCTTGGGCCATTCTATCTGTTTGATTTCTGTCTTACTTTTTTTGAATATTATCAGATTTTAATTTTCATCTTATATCTGACATATATCTGTTGAGACAGTAAGCTTTATGCTGACTGTGTCTGGAACACTGAAGTTCCTTTAATCCTGTATTTTAATGCAATAGAAACAGAGGATAAGCATGATACTGTATAGACACTATTCTGCAGTAATTCATTGAGGGATTCTACTGCTGGCCACTATCTTGAATTCAGTTTTGGAGTGATCCAATGTATCACTTCAGGGGCTGGAAATATTCAAGAGATTGCTACTGCCTGGTAACAACAGTTAAGCTAGCCATTGCAAATTTAAAAAATGGAGCAAAAATATTTCTCAAACATGAGTTTTCAATAGAAAGGTTTATCTCATTAAAAGAATTGTGTCATGTTCGTATTCAGTTAAAAAGGTGTCTTTTGGATTAAAAAATCCAAGAGAAGTTGTTTTCAATATGAGAATCATATAGATAATGAAGACCACATAGTTTGTAATACACTGGCAGATCTAGGATTGTCATTTATTCTTATAAAGTTTTTTGCTGCTCCTTTTGGAATTGCTTAACTCCAACATGTCAGCTCCACTCCCCACTTCTTACTGATTTGTTACTCCCTTTACACATGATAATCATTCCAATGAGTTGAAAAGTGCCATTGTTCTTGAATGACCGTACCTTCTCTGAACTGTAGATGGAAATGAACCTGGAAGGGTAATTTTTTCTGATTTAAGCTAATGATATCACTGAAGTTAGTACCTTAACCCTAGGAGACTACACTTCAAGAAACTTTGTTTTGCTTTCTGGTGAAATTAAGCCCAGAGGCTAAAAACGGGGATGGAACTTCTAGGTCAACTTACCGAATTTAGTGTGATGGTAAGTAACTTTCGCTGTAAATAGTGAATATTTTACCGGCTTTGTATTGTAGGCTGTGCAGCATGCAGACAAAACCTTCATCTAGGAGGGTCTATACTTGAAAATAATTTGTTCTGTGGCATCTAGCGAAAAAGAGAAAATTAATTCCCTGCCTCATAAACATACTTCTATTCTGTAGAAGTATACTGCAGGTGGTGACCATCCGGAGGCAAAACTGCCACCACCTCTCAGCAGAGAGCTGGAAGATGTGACACTTCTGCATTCTCTCTCTCCTAGAAAGCCATGGGCTGTAAAACGGTGCATGTTGGGGTGGGGAGGGCCAGGCCATTCTTTGTGTGTCTCCCGTGCCCTACGATCAGTTTTCACTTAGAGCGTGCTACGTTCAGTCAGTATGACTTCATTAACAGGGGACAGTTTCCACATGTGAGGCAAGGAGGAGCAGTGCCTTCTAAGTCACAGGGATGTTGACAAAGCTGAGCCTGAGCTGCACAGGAACAGTGTGCAGACAAATGTTTGGCATCAGAATTATACTCGGGCTCCAGCAGTTTAGCTGCTCAAGTTCAGTGAGGCTCCGGCAGCCAAAATCACAATGCTCTGAGTTCTCACTTTACAGAGAATGGTTTTGTATTAGGCATCAATCTCTGCTCAGTTTAACCTGCTTCACGGTGTATTAGCAGGAACTACTTGCAGCACCCTGCAAAGGTGTAAATGTTTACTTACAAAGACAGCATGAGATGTGCATTTTGGCTTGAACAGGAATGACAAAATTACTGCATTAGGAACTGAGCAGGACTTCCAGCTTCTGCAACTCAGGATAGTGTGAAAGTATGTACACTGGCTAAACTCCTACTTAGCTGTCTAATAACAAGGATTCTAAAAGCAGGGCTCAGAGGCTATTTTGTGTGCCATCTTACTGGCAATGGAATACTGCTTTATTTCATAAGTAGCCTCATTGATCTCTGAGGGAATACTTGGATGGTACATTACCACTTAAAATTTATAAGAAAAGCAAAAATAGATCACAAAGCAGAGCTACCTTTACAATCTTGAGGAATCCAAAGCAAGTGGCCTTACAGTGGGCCAAGGAATTGCTGGACTTTTTTTAGAGCTCTGCTCATCTAATCCATCTCAACAAGCAGGGCTCAGTCTCTGGCATTTAGCAACAGTGTCAGTGAGTGTACAGAGTGTACTTCCAGCACCAGAGGAGAAGTAGGAGGTTCCTCGTTTGCTTTCTTTATGGTTCCCCTTTAAAGAGTGCCTCTAGTGCATCTGGCAACCTCCATTCACCTACATGTAGGGGCAGAAGCATGTCGCACTTCTTCACGTACTTTTTCCTGGCAACCTGCTCAGTAGGAATCTTTGTACTCCTTTTAGCACATAAGCAAGATCAAAGGTGACATTTTGCTTATTTCTTGAATAGACTTTTAACTCTTATAATAATAAATGTTGAAGATTTCGTGGAACAATCAGATATGCATAAGTTAGTGCTATGAAAAGAGGATTCTTTTTCCTGAAACATGACAGTTATGCACAAAGGAAGGATGGAGAGTTGCTTTGGGTGGTACCATGAAGTAGAGCTGGGAGTACTGGAGTCAGACAGTAATAAACAGAAATCGGCATAGGCTGAGCAATCAGGAAAAGTTCTTAATGAGTTAGCATCCCAGGAGGTATAGGGAAAACCCTGTCATATGGAATGCTTAACATTTCGTGTTTAACATTAGACTGCAAAATGCATTGAATGAGGGAATAATCCTGCTCTGGCAGATGAAGGTACTTATAATGCAACTAATAATTTCAGGGCCAAATTCTGTGCTAGCATAAATAAGTCAAACTCTGCTGAAGTCAAAGGCGACCCACCCTTTCATGCCAACAAAGAATATAGTTTTCCCTGCTACTCTGAATGTAGCACAGTTTTGAATGGGGGTCATTAATCCCCATGAAGCAGAGGCCTGTGTGAGTACTTGGCTTTCGCGGAGG
>Ga0065711_1028612_pt1 | contig 40177 bp, 24 predicted proteins | sample Hoacrofraction12_FD_59098 | JGI IMG/M metagenome (GOLD analysis project Ga0065711, IMG submission 59098) | Hoatzin crop microbial communities from Cojedes, Venezuela - Epithelial fraction 12 v2 (version 2) | ecosystem: Host-associated > Birds > Digestive system > Esophagus > Crop | place... | reverse complement strand
ATCTTTTATGATTTCAAGTGCCAGTTTATCTCTACGGAAAATGCAATGCGGGGTCACAAGGGAGCTCTCAGCTCAGCAATCACTTCAGACTTCAATGTCTATACAACACAAAAGACAACAAAATGCATGATTCAAATGAAGGGCCAGTTAGACCGTGGAGAACCAAGCCATGATTGTACAGAGGAATCCCACGTGCTTCAGAAGTGCTCAAAAGGGCTGCACTCGAAAAATCCTAGGCATGTGGCCGAGAAGAAACCCTGCTCCTGCCTACTGCCACAGGAATGCCAACTAGCAGACCTGGAGTTTCCAAGCCATCCAACGCAGAATCCTTACACGCTAAGTAAGTCAGAAAGCATACAGCACCGCTGTAGAAACAACATGTCCCTTCTTCTGACACCGTTGGGCCAATATTTGCAAGGCCCTTTACCATACTGAGTCACATGAGTATTTCTAGAGCTGGAGGAGTTGGCATTTCGTGCTTGGCTTAAGTGATTAAGATCCAGTATAACCAGAGAGATGCACTAAGTATCTCCGTCCTGATGTGCTGGTGACCTTTCCAGTTGCAGACCCCTTTGAGATGGAAGGCAGATGAGCATTCGGCACCATCCAAAAGACCATAAACACCCAAGACATTTTTACCCAAAGCAGGACTACCAAAATAAAACACATGTCTTTGCCTAATCTTCCACAGCTTTCTTTTTGGAAAAAAAAAGGAAAGGAGCTGATGCATGTTTGGTTTCTTGGAAGTGTGTCCTGGTTTTGGCTGGGATAGAGTTAATTTTCCTGCCAGTAGCTGCTGTGTTTTGGATTTAGTACCAGAAGAATGTTGATAATACCGATGTTTTTAGCTGTTGCTATGAAATCAAGGACTTTCTCCAGTCTCACATACTCAGTTAATGAGCAGGTGTGCAAGAGCTGGGAGGGAGCACAGCCAGGCAGCTAGCCCAGGCTGGCCAACGGAAGTATTCCATACCATGGGCATCATTTATGAATGGGGGTTGGCTGAGGGACAGAATCTTCTCTTTCTCGTTTCCATGGGTTCAAATCCTCTCTTGTCCAGGAGTTTGAACTTCTCCCAGGAGTTAGGGTTTTTTTGGGAGTTTTGTGAAATTCTCAAAAATCTGCAAGTTCGGGGTTCTGCTACTGCTGCTCGGGGACTGACTGTGCATCGGTCATCAGGCGGTGAGAAAAACTGTGTTGTATATAGATTGTTTTGCATATTCATCAGTAGTAGTAGTAGCATTTCCTTTGTTGCGTTATTAAATCGTCTTTATCTCAACCCACGAGTTTCCGCGTTTGTCCATTTCTCCTTCCCATCCCGCTGTGGGGAAGCGGAAGGGTGAGCGAGCGGCTGTGCAGTGCTTAGTTGCCAGCTGCCAGGTTAAACTACGACATAGTGTTTTGGAAAAGATTATCTGTTGTTTTGGCAGTACATTCGTGGCAGCAGGTCAAACACAGAAATGTGAGTTCCGGGCACAAAGCAAACTAACCTCGGATCATAAGCCACAATATTTCTTAAGACACTCCAAATTCTCAACAATCTCTTACCTACAGCACCAAGCATGACTACTATTGATGAACAAATTACAAGGATATCCAGGGAGAAATGCACTTCCACTACTCCCACCTGTATGAAATCTAGGAACACTATTTATATGCTTTTTCTTTGAGGATCCTGTGGCAAGGGGGAAAATTCATGTCCCAGATGCCTATAAGGTCAAGTGTATCAAAACCTCTCATATGAGTTCACCAGCGGCCAGAGCTGCAAATCAAAGATGTCGGTTTAAATGCATCCTTGCACTCAACTGGGATATTCAGTAGACATAACGTTTCGCCTTCGCGAACTCAAGCTTTGACCTGGAATTTTACTTCTGACGCCCATAAGGTCCCTGCCTGTGTTTTACTTGCTACAGTTTTACCACAACAAGGTAATTCCTACAGTGCTTTGTATATTGATCAGCAAAATCAGTGCTGAAGTCAAAGACTTCATCTTCTCAACACTGCTGGAGGGAGAGGGACGCAATTTTTTTCAGCTATATCCAACTAACATGCTACCATTTCATCCAAGCACAGCTGAACATCCCACCCCCATTCCCAATACTGTTAAAGGAGTAGGAACAATCGTAAATCTGCATTGCAGGGGTAGAAGTGCACATCGATACGCAGCCCACAGTTCTTGCTGAGTACTGAAGGGCAGCAGCCACATCATCTTGTTCAGAGATTAAAGGCTTTTCTCTATTTCAGCAGCACTGACAAGCCAGACTGGTAGGCCAAGACAGGCATGAGCTTGATAAAACACGATGTGGCTGAAGCTCTTCGTGCAGCTGATGCAACAGCAATGTATTTTCTCACCGCTCTTGTGTTACTCCTGTACGCGCAGCACTACGGCAATGCTCTCAGTGACTAAACAGGAATAGCCTCCGTCAAACTCTGCAAAAGAGATCAGACTGGACTTTCAGCAGTCAAGCACACGTAGGCCACATTCACCTTCTAGTTTCCTAGAAACTTTTATTAAGTTATTATATGACTCTCTACTGCTCCTTGTCAAAATAGAGGATGCAAAGCAAAACAAGGCTCTGGCTTGGAACAAGATGAACAATTTCCCTGGAACAGACTCATTTTCACTAGAAATCTCCTTTCCCACCTTCTCCCACTCCTCCAAAGACTCATCCACTTACCCTCCTCATCACAGTGCTAAAATAACCAGGAGGAAAAGCAGGAACCACCTTTCTTGTATGGGTTGCCACACAGCACCTCCTCTCCCCCCTCAAAGAGTATTGAGCTTTTAAACAAATGCATAATGTGAATGAAGCCTCCAAGAACTTAACAGAGGTTTACGGAACGAGGAGACAACGATGACAGGCATACAAATTACCATTAGCTGCTGAGTAATCAAAGGGATAAAGATGTTTGTTTTAGGAATTAAGAGAAGCTAATTATTAGGAATTAGGATTAGAGTTATTCTTTTTAAGAAGAAACTACTACACCTCAGCCTACTATGTCTTTTCTTGCATGTAGAATACCCGGGACTGAATAGCATGCTCAAGCGACGGCCCTTGTTTCACCCAAGGCATCCATTCCCTCAACAACCACCCCAACCTTGGGGTCTGCCAAGGGTAAACCAGAAGGAATATTTCATTCTATACGCAAGATTTCAAAATCCCAGCTCTCTGCATTGTATAAGCTCTGGTAACACTGTTGTCCAAGAAAAACCTGTGCTGATACTCAGCTAGCGTGGAAAAGAGAAACTGAGCAGAACATGGTTACGTCTGCTTTGCCCAGGATGAGCAAGAAAGGAGCACTCTCTGAGCAGCACTCTGCAGCTCCTCACCTCCTCTTTTGCAAGGTTTTAACTCCACATCAAGCAGACTCCTGTACAGAACTGACTTTAAGGGAGTCTGGAGGACTTTGAAGTTTTTTAGAACTAGAGAAGACCATACTGGTACCTGACCAACACCAGAAGCGCAGAACATCTCTAGCACAGGGGTACAGAAGTGAATCTGAGACAATAAAACTTCCAAACTACACTATTGCATGAACTTGCAAGAGTGCTACCAATACGACAGCATGAAATCAGGACTTGGGTCATTCTTTGCGATTAGTGGCAAATTAGTGGTTGCCCAACGGCTTGCTCCACAGGACAGTAAGTTCTGACTGTAATGCAAAAAGATTTTTATGTTATGAGAAAAAAAACATTACAAAATTAATGCAAAAATCTACAATGGAAAGGTTTATTTCTTTTTAACCCATTGCAATTCATTGCCTCAGACTATCACAACAAGACAATCTTCAAGTAGCTAGTGTTAACACCTTGCTACAGCATAAATCCAAGAAAAGCAATAAACAGCATGAGGGAAAATTTCAGAGGAACTATTACACCGAGTTCACATCAGTGTTGCCTGAAATGTGTCCTCCATTGCACTAAAGAGCTGATGCTTATCTGTCTCTCTGCAAGGCTTTTGACACAAAGCCCAAAGGCCCACAAGAATGCACTAACACTGGAGAACTAGCAGCAACATCCAAACCAGTAAACAACTACCACCAGCCAACCCTCAACCTAAGTATAATCAAGCTTTCTTAACACCTCTACAAAACATACTACTTTTTTCTTTCCCGCCTTTGAAATGGTAAGGAAAAATTGGAAACAAAACAGCATCCACCTGCAGGAACCTGCAAGGTTTTCCTTGCAGCAGCAGCAACGCCACTGTCCCAAACCAGAGCTGAACTTGCAGTCATCATGCAGATGCAATACCAAATCCCTGCCAACTGACAAAAGGTGAGCTGCAGCTTAAAAATAAAATAGACATAGGTTTGAATTGAAAATGGATGAAGACACTTACTATATCACACATCCATTAGTACAAAGCATCTATTATAGATGCGTATTAAACGTGGATGGATACACTCACGAAATCTAGACAAGCATTTTTTTAAACAAAGAAACAGCTTTCCCCACTCCCATACCAGAATTATCATGAGTTATAATCCCTAGTGAGTGATCTGCTATAACAGAAAGTATTAAAATAAAAAGCACTTAAAAAAGTTATTTACAATAGAAACACTCTATTTTTTGCTTAGTAAAATAAGCCAAAATCCTGTCTCTGAGCTGCCTCTATTTCAGTTTTATAATGTGAATAAAGCACCAAAAAAATGGAATATATTGATAACAGTAAAATAAATGTATTGCTTATCCATTTTGCTCTACAATTCCACCTTTATACTATTATGCACTGAAATACTTGGATCTTCTGAAACTCACAGAAAATCGAATGTGACAGCAAAGGTAACCAACACACTACAACACAGATTTCTGAGTTAATTATAAAGGCTGTATCAGCACTATGTATGTAGGAGTAGATCAACAGTACCATATAATACTGTAACCACAATTACCAACTTTGGATAGTCAGCGTTCTTATTTCTTGTCATCACAGATACATGAAATTGTAACTTCTTTTAATTCTGCAACATGCTTGTACAAGTGACACTGAATAAAAGAAACTCAGATACATGAATTTGTCTTTTCACATCGTTAAGGGATTTTCCTTGAGAAGCAAAATAAACATTTACTTTTAATATATTTATTTAAATATGTATATTTACTTAATTATAATTTACTTAATATATTAAATATATATATAAGTATATTTAAATAATGTCTTAAAATACTTAATAAAAATTAGGCTTATATTTCTAAAGCATTACAACATATTTATTATTTATAAATACGCTTAACATTAAAATGAATTTATATATCAAAAGTATTCAAATTTAATATACGTTCAAAAAAACCTTACATTTGCTTCCCATGCCTTCAAGAGAGGCAAATCACCAGGCTAAATGACTGAAAGTAATGCACTAAAACAACTCTAAATAGTGACTGACCTTTTGGCTGATGTAGAAAGAGCTTTCTTCCTAATTTCAGTTTATTCAGTTAATTCAATTCAATGGCTTGATTTGCTCAAAATAAGAAATCAATTAAGAAATAACATAGCATGAAGATTTGTTTTCATTTTCCAATCTAGAAACAAACATTAAGCGCAAGAGGATGAGATCTATCATTCACAAAATCCTCCAAGGCCAAAACCATTTTCCCGTCACTATCTAGAGTTAATACCATAACTATTTTAAACCTTGAAAGCACTCCCTTACCAATTTGAAAAGCAAAATACAGTAAGTTTCCTGGATACATAAATCAAAAGCAAACTTCAGAAAAACGTAGTTAACAATTTAATGGTGTTTCATGCATTTTAACGGAATTCAAATTTTGACATCAATACAATTATATATTCAGCACTCGATATATGTTAAACAAATATTTTACTACCAAAAATATGAGCATGAAGTATCTGAATGCTTATTTGGCATAGTTAGACAATTATAACATATGCTTATAATGTTGACAATGTTTAACTGTAAAAGCTGTACTTAGCAGCATATCAAGGCAATCTAATAATTACCAAACTGCTAATAATTAACCTCTCCTTTGAGAAATGTAACAAAGTAAGATCAAAGTGACTGATTTACATCAAAGTTTCTGCTTGATTTACATCATTATTTAAATCACATTTCAGAGAGTGAGATATTTATTATAAAGTAGCAAAAAAAATGTGGAAAGATTTAATGAACTCTGACAACGACCTCTATTTTTAGCCTCATCCAAAATTCACCATGGATTTGGCAGAAAAAATTCTGAAGGTCCTTGAGCTACCCTATCAGTTTTGTAGCTCCTAGTCTTTAATTTCAGAATATTCAGATGGGGTAAAACTAAAGAATGAGTTATTTCACAATTACTTGGAAGCCGGAAAGGCTGGAATACCTGGATACATTTCAGCGTACCCCTAACCATGCTAGGATCGTGTTCCTGCCGGTGAATGAAGCCTCCTACTCAGCCATGCACCAACAAGTAGCATCTCAAAGCGCTTCAGAGCCCGCGGTGGGATTAAGCAAAACATCCCAGAGCTCTGACACAATCCTTTACTGATGAGGGGAGTAAGGAGGGAGGACAACCTCTTATCTCAGTCATGGTATTTTTCCTTTATTACAAGAATTAAAGAATTATGAGAAACGTACAAAGTTAATGCAGACAAATGATTTTTTTTTTTAATCTTGCTAGTATTTTAATTAAAACCTTTTGTCATGTCTGCTAAGCAAGTTCAAAGTGTTGCAATGCAGTAGCAATGGGAATGCAGAAGTCTTGTTCTGCTTGGGGAAAAACAATGTTTTCAACTTTTACCAAATCAGCGACTGTAATTACTACAGGAATAAATCAAATTTATAGCAGGCAAACACAAGGCATAATCATTTTTTGTACAGCCATAAATGAGTTTATTTTTGTTGCAATGTGATAAAGTTTAACATTTTCTGCATGTCAGACAGACTATTTTGATAATATTCTTTACATTTCCTCCTTATTAACAAGATGAAAAATTTGACTTGCATATCTTAATAGCATCTCAATACATCTTGTTACTGGATAAGCTTCAACAAAATCTTCAAGCACTTTTTTCTAACCACACTAACACTAAACTCAGACAAAATTCTTGCTTTGGTATTAGACAATGTTCTGTTCTTGCTTAATACCAAGAGGTGGAATTCAGCAAACGACAACAAAGCAGTTGGTCTTTTTTTTTTTTTAATTCTGTTCAGAATGCTACAACAGGAGAGACAAAAGCAGTTCTAATTTTCATTATTTCCAAAGATTTTTTTAAAATTTAACTGAACGTGAGAGAAAAAAAATGTTGCCTTTTTTTATCACGCCAAAGACTACCTCTGCTATTTAAAAGTACTTTCACATCTCCACTTTCCCCACTAACCTTTTGTGAAGAACAATTTCTGATTACAAGGCTATTTTTCATTTGCCTACCTCTATTCATAAAAAAAAAAAAAGGCAACATGTAAAATGGCAGATTGAAGAGACTGTTAAATAACTTGAATAGCTCACATACATAAAACCGACTACGGTTCTGCAAAACCTACAAGGAATGTTATCAAAACATGGGATCGCTTCAGCGTACAATGGCACCGCTAACCGCAGAACAGCCCGAGCGCTCGTCGGCATCCAACCACAACAGCACCTCATGAGCGCAAGTGATTTGTTCTTTGCTTGAATGTCAGTTCTGAAGAGCAAACACGTACGTGCACACGCACACGTATGCATTTCAGCACATATACAAAGGCCATCCATAATCAAATAAACCTGACAGCTCCTACCCGAAAAAAGCATTATTATGAGATCGCATAGCTCAAGTCAGCAGAATAGTCTGGGCCAAGTTATCCAAGAATTCTCCATTTACAAATTTCAGTTTCTCCTTGATGTGGTCTGGAAAATTACCATGGAAAGATATAGCGGAAAATACTGCAGGTAGGCTGTCACCTCTGGTGCCAGGAGAGACAGCTGAGCAATGCCACCGCAAGGGGAAGGATGGCTCCAAAAATGTTTCTGCAAGACCGCTGCCAAAAGACCTTTATCAGCGAGCGACTATAAATTTATTTTCTGCAAAGGAACCTTCTGGCATAATGTGCAGAGAAAGGACATAAAACGCAATCTGTCTGCCAATGAAACTAAAAAGTGGATGCGAAGGCGGGAGAGGCAGCATATTTTGTTGAAATATGTAGATATGCCACTTAGATCTCAATGCGTGCCACCGTCTGACACCAAAGGGTGAAATGTTCTGATCTCTGCTGACAATATTTATACTGAGAAAACCTCCACTGTTTCATTCAAAGTTCCCAAACCGCCCATCATCCTCTCTCCAGAAGCAAGAGGGTTGGTTGAGAGCCCTGTGCAAGGCTGGCAAACAGGCGGCAGAGCCTGGGGACCATCTCACCAGCACCGCTTGTTTCCACCTTAGCAGCACTCACCCGCCTACGTCCAGCAGACAGCTGAGGACCGTGGTAACTGAACCCACTTTGTTTCCTACAGCAAAAAAACTAAATAAAATCCTTAAACAAGAAGGGCCACCGCAGCCTGCATCACTGGCAGGGCGGACAGCCAGCATCACCTGCCCGGCTGGCCGTGGCACATGAGGACCACGACTCTGCAGCCAGGGGTAGGATGCTGTTGCTTGCCAACAAATTGAGCAATCAAGCCATCCAGAAACAAGTTTACGGAGCTGGCTTCTTCCTTTCTTCTCACCTTTCTTAGATAGTTTGTGTAACCTGGGATATTAAATCAAAGCCATGCAGAACAGCAACCATGTCTTTTATGAATATTTTTTTAAAAAGTAACAAAATAACCATCATCATCTAACCTAATACAGCTGTTAAACAAAACCAGTAATATGCCATGAACTAGGCATGCAGAACTCTAACGCAAGTTAAACATACACATACACAGAAGAAAAACAGGACCTGTGTAATACAACTAAATTTTCACCGAGGCAATATTAAAATATAATTAGCTAAATATTTTAAAATACAAATATGAAGATTAAGTAGCGCCAAAAGAGGGCACAGGATCTAAAGGGCAATGGATCTAAAGATACACTTTTAAATATTTAAGCTAGTTTTTGTCCTCAGGGCACGGGATCTAAAGGGCAATGGATCTAAAGATACACTTTTAAATATTTAAGCCACTTTTCCCCTGAATTTTTATCATCCTATTAACATAAGTTTATACATTTTGTAGAATAAGTTTGTGCATTACAATGTGTTTTTTTTCAATTGTTTAATCTTCCTATTCCTATTTTTTAAACATGCAGCAATTGCTCAAGCCTCTGGGTGTATTTATTTTAATTAAATACAACAAAACCAAATGAAAAGCTTTTGCATTGTTTGAAAGAGGAGACCACTTGGAATTTTCCTCCATGTGTTGCAACAGAGCTCTGTCGGATACATCCCCAGAGCAACCCCGCCAAAGACAATAGCTGCGACAACAGCAATTTGTCTGCATTGTGAAGGGAAACACTTAACAAAAAAAAAAAGATTAATATTTGCATTGTGTTTTCACAACAAACCGCTGACAAGAGCGACTGCTGAATGCATGGGGCAGCACCTTCTGCCCCATGCCCGTGCGAGGACACGCTCCCACACCCCAGATGCACTGGGGGACGGACACACTGTGGGACAGGCTGACTCTTGAGCTGTATAGTCCCACCTTTACCTCTCTTTACTCAATTAAAAGCATCTGCTTTTATTCCATGGATGATGGATGTTGACATGTTTTGGCAAAAGACCTGTCCCCCATCAAAACCCAAGCAAGGCTACGCACCAGGCAGCCTCACCCACACGCCGGCCGGTCCTCACACCATCGGGTTGCCAAAGCATCGCTTCTCTCTTCAACAGCTCCTGCTGCCATGCTTGTGTATGAGCCTTCACTCCACGCTGTGTTCACTACCTTCCTGGGGCCTCCCTTCTCACAAGGGTACACCCAAATCCCAGGCCACACCAGCTCCCTCCCGCAGGGACCAGTCTCTGCGCCCACCTGAGCAACGCCAGGCTCTGCCTCCCCCTGCACCCCCGCTATTCACTCCCACAATCGGAACAGTGCGGTTCAAAACACAGAAGGTAAACAGAAAGGCTGAAAAGGCTTCCTTCCCAGTATCCAGCCAGAAAAATGTCTTCTCGATATTTACACTTTTTTCAATGCAACCAATTTCTTCTGTAACAAAAGCCTGCTTTTGAGGTAAACTCCTTCCACTGCGTTAGGGCAACAGACTCCAACGGTGTGTCAGACGCTGTTAGGTTTTCTAAAATCCTTCATAAACACACAGGAACTGCACATGCAAGGAAGAAAACAGGATCTCTGTGGTCTTTCAGCCCATCACTAACGGTGTACAAATTCAACGTAGACAAAGGCAGACAACAGTCAAGAGATGCGGTACTGCTTCAGAATATCATTTCATAACATTAATAATTACCAACAAAGCACAATGGTATTTGATAAAGACTTCTTTTTAAAATAAGCTTACACTGATGAGAAGTTTTTCGCCAAACTCACTATTTTATCTAAAAGCCAAATGCAAATTCAAAATAATTGCAGAGCAGTATTTTAGGCAGGCTAGTTTTGTTCACGTACATGGACCTAGTTATTGAATACAAGCAATGTTTTTAACAATAGCAGCAGCAAACAGACAATTTCACATCATACAAATTGCCCTGTCCTTTCAGGAAATGACCTGGAAGCAGCCTACTTCAGCAGAGATGGCAGACTACTTAGAAATTACTCGTTTTTAAAGACTAAAGAAGACCGAGAGACAAGCGGTGCCCAGCTTCTCAAATGCAGCTTATCCAAGCGGCGCTGCTGAAACTCACATGATTTTCCCCCCCTTTAGACAACTTTAAAAGCCAGGTTTGCTTTAACTCTCTTGCCCCAGTGTTAACAGAGAACCTTTCTGGATATTAGGTTTCAGCATCAATTTCACATCTTTATATTAGTCGCACCTAATTTTCAGACTTCCACTAACCAATTGCAGAAATCTGGAGAAATAATTTCCCAGAGTGAATTACTTATTAAAAAGCAAACATGTCAATGAAAGAGCCCAGACTAGGCACCATGGGAGGCCAAAGTAATATTCTCAGCCCCATGATTTCTTCCAATAGATTTTGTCAGATCACTTTGAACTACTCATGAACACTGCCGGTAATTTTTTTTGATAGCCAACAAAGGGGCAATTACAGAGCAGCACCAAGAAACAGCTCACATTTTGGGAGGATTTCACCCAGAAACATGCCACTGATATTCACATTTAAGATCTCCCAGGGCCCTATTACTTCTAGCTTTTCCAATAATATCCAGGCTTGCGCTGGCATTCGAAACAAAATCAGGCCTTAAAAAGCCACAGTTTCCCCAAAATCTGCTTCCTTTTAATTGTGACAACACAGAAATTCATGCTAAACTATTCAGCTATCTACCTGGTTAATTTTACAGCTGTATGCAGACTCAGGGTGAATCACATTTAGAAAATTATATATATTATATATAAACATGGTATGACATCCCATCAAGTTATCTTTTATTATGTAATTCCATCCTTAAAAAGACCTGAAGATAGTTTATAGAGTTACTTGGAAATTCAATACTTGGATAGATGTCTAAAAAGTGTCAGAGAAAGAGCCCTAATCATCAGAGGAGTTTCCAAGCGGGGGCTAACTCCCCGCTCCCCCAAACCTCAGTATTTTGGCTCGTGGGTTCCTGGCCAGTGCCAGGAGCGCTGCTGGGACAGGACAGGCCCCTGCCAGGGCATCGGGACCAAGGTGACTTCTCCCAAAATCAGCAACCTGTCCCCAGCTATCCCCTCCTCCCCAAGACTTCATTTTGGGGCAATCTGCCCTAGCATACGAGCCTCACTCAGCCCTTACACCTTTGCTACCTTGTTTTATGGCTGCCCGTTACCATTCGACTTACTTTCATCCATTCCCAAACTTCCAGGAGAAGGAAGAGGTATTAAAAGAGAGTATTGAAATCATAGGGTGGAAGGAAAATGCAAAGTATTAACCCAACAAGTAATTCCTAGGTGCACCTGACACCACAGGTGGTGCACAGCAAGGCCAGAGAGAGGACCACTGGCCTGCAGGTATCACAGGTTCTCCAAAATAACCCTAGGTAGAAAGATGATCTTCAAAACAATCGACCCTCACCCCCAAAAGCCCCTCAGTTCTCTAAGTTTCCCATCATGCTAGGAAACAAAAGCCAAAGAACCACCAAAAAGCCCCACAGCTCAATTTTATCCTCTGATAAATGGCCAGTGGGCAAAGTAGACCTCTGCCCCAAACCCTCACCCCAGAACACCCCATCCCTGCCACTGGGTACGAGCAAGGCTCCACCACAGCCAGGACCCACAGCAGGACTCGCTGCCGCTCCCTCGTGGGGTTCATTTGATAACAACCCCACCTTCTTCTCCAGTATTAAAACTCAGCAACTTATCTCCAAACCAATTAGGCCCACCATAAAGACACACTTAGTGTTGCAAGAATGAATTGCATTTTAGTAGCACTGTCCATTTTACAGAACTTTAAATTAAATTTCACATAAAATCTCAGCTTTAGATGTCCCTTAATCGGCCTCCTGTTTATGGCTTCACACAACCCCACTCAACATAAAAATCTGTCAAACACAGTAATTTCTTTAGTAATGTTCAGCACACCAAATGCTTCCCATGCAAACAAAGTGACGACCCACCCCTCCCATCGGGAAGCCAACAGAACACTTTTGTGCCTACAGACACACACACACAGAGTTCAGTTAACCCCAACCCCCTACTTCTCCTCCACTTCCAGTCAGATGGCTTCCTCAGCTGAAAAATTTAATTCCTGATAAGACAACCTTTCAACCAACAGAAAATGGACTTTTGACTAAGGGCAATGGGCTGCACTGGCGGAGGCTGTTCAATTCTGTTTAGATTTTTCTTCATTGTACTCGTAATCACCGCAACATCAGTGGACACAGAAATGAATTAAAGTGCAAAAACCCCCGACGTGTGTCGGTTCCACAGGTGTGGTTTCCACAGGCTCAGCCTGGTGTCCCCACCGCTCGCAGCGAGGAGGCACAGGCGGCTGCAGCCGCACGGCGAGGCTCCCGCCCAAGGCATCCTCACCGCGAAGGTAACTTACCGTCCTACTAGCGTGCCTCACAGACAGCCATAAATTTTCAGCATTACAACACTTTATGGTGTTAAATAATGCATCCTGTGTTGCACAGATAGCTTACTGTACATTTTTCCACTTTGGAGACTTTCATGGATCCTCCACAAACTGCACACAGTTGCGTATTACTGGTAGTTGACAAGTTATTAAAAATTACATTATCTGATCATCTGAGAAACAGAATGCAATAGCGCCGCTAAACACTACGCTTTAGCGTGTGCATAAAAAGGAATATTGTGGTCCAATTTTTAAGTGCTTACCCTTATAAAGAAATTTTTTTTTAAATAAAGATCTACTACTTTTACAGCATCTGAATGTGCACTACTGCATACTCTGCATATAAAAATCACACTGTGAAGAGCTGTGCTACAGTCCAAAACCTGCCATTGGAAATATTACCTGGTTTTCCTGCAACTAAAATCCCCAAATAAATGCTATATTAGCATGCCTGTTTGTGCTTCATTTTCTGATAACAGAGCTTGGTTAAGTCTTGAGAAGCAGATAAATCACAGAGCAAGCACTAAAACTCAGGACAGTCAGCTTCCAACTTGTTTGAACTTGACTGTATATTGCCAAGCTCAAACAGAATGTAAACTGCTGCCCTGTAACGTTTAGATCATATGCTAAAAATCTTTCAAGCATAGTTATTTGTATTTTAATATTGCTTGAAGGTCCTAGACCAAGTTCATACCCCATGATCCTGGATTCTCCACCATACAATTCCTGTCTTGAAGAAGTTATGGTCTAATATGGACAAGATGCAACAAAGAAATACAACGAGCAATCAAGGGAAGAGCAGAGTGGGAAGTCATCAACTTAAAGGTACAGTTAGTTAGTTCTCTAACTACTGACAAATCCCTCTAGGCAAGGAGCAAATAAAGATAAATAGTAGCAGTTACCATAAGTGCCCTTTTAAGGAATAAATACTTACGTAGTTCTGAGCAGTAGCTACAGTGATTTCAAACCTGAACCTTAACTAGTACTATGTAATGTAAATTACAATCTTCAACATTATCAATTTGTGTCAGAGGAATAATCAGCCATCTGCATTCTTGCAATTTCCTAGAACAACTGAAAAGGAATTGCTGCAAGTGATCAAGCAGCAAGAACTCCTATAACTCCTTGAAGTTCTCTTGGTTTGTTCAGCCAGTCCCATATTTCCAAAACACAAAGGTCCTTAGCTAAAGGTATGTAAGGTCCATCTACCCCAGTATGGGAGAATTTTAACCACTCATTTTCACTGCATTTTCAACAAGAACAACATTCACCAAGGTTTCTAGTTGCCTTAACTACAGGCCATTTGCCTCTTTACCAAAGCAATCTAAAGAACCACAGGTTTCTACCCTTGACCACTCGTCTTACTCCTCCTTTGCAGATTCAAATCTGAAAATTAAATTTGCAGATTTAATTTGTGATACTCACTTGCTTCTTACCACCAACCACCATTTTGTAAGCCTAGTTAAGAGATTCTTCTCCAGGAGAACACTGGGACAAGAGGTCTCCCACTCTGGACACCATCTCAATAAAACTTACGTAATAAATGCTGAATTTCACATATTTGGTGCAGTAAGACATTCAGCGATACAACTTGCAACACACAAAACATGTAACTGGATCCCAATAAATAAACAAACCAAGCCATGAGTTCAAGTCATTTTCCACGACCACATTCATCTTCCTGAAAGCTACGCTTCACTGTGACTGATTTGTCCCTCCCATGTAAACCAGATTCTGTTTAAAGCAGAGTAATGGCATTTGCCACATGTCACGACGTGGGATGGAGGGAACCAAACCCCATAAATCCAAGCTGAAAGCTTGTCCAAAGCTGATGCTGCAGTGCAGAACCTCTGTGTCCAGGACGAGCAAGGTCACCACCAAATGAAAATCACCACCAGGGACAAACCTTGACACTGCAGTATCACTGGTGGAGAGACCAAAAAACCCCCACAATTTACTAAATAACCATTATGACCTGCGACTGTAAAGACTATGCACTGATTTACAATCTCCATTCTGGTATTTTTTAACTACTGAATGCTCATCCTCCAAAAAAAATAATTTGTAATACACTGAACAAGTTTCTGAGCAAAATATAGGTAATATGGAAACCAGCCAAATACTACTGATTACACCACTGTCTCGAAAGCCTGCTGGCGAGGTATGTGTTGCATCAAAATAATCCTAAATTATGGAGTCTTCATTCTTTATGAAAATAAAATAACCTGTTATCTCTCACTCATCTGAAGTTACCAAATATTTATTTCCCTGGTTGAGGAAAAAGCAGACCTTCTTGAGGTCCTTTATTCCCACTGCGTGGCCGTGAATATGAATATGCATAGCAGTACAAAAGGATACAGAAATAGAAAGAAAGAGAACATACAAAAAGATGCTACTATCAATATTTGAATAACGAGGCAGCTTTATCTTAATCAGTATATCAATTTATTCACATGGGGTGACAAGAATATATTAAAGCTATTCTGAAGCTGGGCCATTAAATTGCTTAGACAACCTGTTAACCAATGCTGCTGGCAATTAGGAATGCATTTGCACTGGAGGCTTTCTGTAGGGCCATGTTTCAAAGGTTCAATCTGCACTATATTAACTCACCAAGAAACAGCCCCAGAACTGCTCCTCTGTCATGTTACCTCGTTGCTTCCAACTGCTTAAACCTACAGTTCATATTCTTAAGAAGTCGACGTCCTTCTGCCAGTTCAGCATTTGCACAACCATGAGAAAGGTAACTTTAAGCAGCCAAGCTACACTAATCAACACTAGGTTGGCTATAAACGTCCCCGATCCCAAAGTCATTTCTATTTACTTGTAGCACATTTGGACTAAAGTGTTTTTATTTTAGTCTTCTGCAGCACTCATGATTTTGCACACACACTTGTGTATGCACATGTACATGCACGAAAGACAAATTTATGCAGACTTTTCTGTAAGGGAAAACTTGGCATTTCTCTAGCACAAAGCTGTAAAAGCTAGCTGGAATGCAGATCCTAATCAGCAGAGAAAAACTTGTTGAAAGGAGGGATACACACCTCACTGCAAATGGAGCTGCTCCACAAAGACTGGGGGGAACAAGCAAGGAGCTCAAAAGAAATGGAAACAGGACTGACAGGTAAAGAATGAGCAGCCTAAGAACGACATGACAGTCGCCAAGGTTTGCGTTCCAGCTCCATTAAGGGAACTGAGTAAAAAGGGCTCTCAAGTCCTTCCAGCAAACCGGAGGAACGTGGGGTTGTTGAATGCATGGATAAGTTATCCAAACTACCTGGGTAGTTTGCTTCTGTCTTCAGCGAGGGCAACAGCTGTGAGAAAGGTGGAACGAAAGCAGGACGGACACGGGAACTACCACGACCGAAGCCAAAGCCCAGCCCTACCATCCCCACCATCCCCAATGCACTGCAGCTTGGGGACTCAGAGAAGTCCTTTCAGAACACTCACATGGGGCGTGATCACCGCAGATCCGATAGCAATTCTATCAAGCTAGACTGGTACCAGAGGATTACAGAACAGCAAATGCAAATGTCTGTTTAAAAAAAGGGAAAAACTAATTTTGTTATCTAAATGTTGGCTGATTTGATCTCAGGAGTAATGAAATGTTTTAAAACATTTCAAAAGGCAGATAATTAAAGACCTGAAGGAAAGAGAAGGAAAAAAAAAAACAGGATAAGATACAACTTGGGTTAACCAGCAATAATTCATGCCACATTTTCCCAGTATGTTTTGCAAATAAAACACAAGATTTCTCTAAACATCATGCGGTGGGTCTCATTTATCTGGCTATCAGAAAACAACACTGCGATGTTATATAGGAAATAACCAATCTAGTGGGAGAAAATAAAAAACAATGTAAGAATCCTAAGGTAAATACGGAAAGGGGCTAAAGTCAAAAGGTCAAATACAAACAAGAAAAATGAGGCTGCAGTGGTTACTAACAGATTTTTTTCCCCGAGGGTTTATCCTGAGACATATATATTCTAATTATATATATGTGTGTGTGTATATGTATATATATAAATAAAATTGATTTGAAGACAGAAGGAAAACACTAATCAAGTTTGCTGCATGTCAGTGTAGAGGATGACATCTGTCACATGCTAAGAACAGGGTAACTTTAAGGACAGGTAACAAATATAGACCCCAGTACTTGGTATCGCATACAAAATCGTGCACTGAAGGAGAAAATGAAGAATTTCTGGTACAATCAGGCAGACAACGATTAAGAAAGAAAAAAAAAAAAATCGGTGTATTAGATGGAGGACAGCTGAGTAACGTAGCTCTGAGAACAGTCTCCGCGAAGCAGTTTTGCGGCTCACTACAGCCTCGCAGGCAGCCCTGGCCACTCCAGTCACAAAATACTCCTTCAAAATAAGACCCTGCAGACAAATGATCCCCAAACAAATTCAGGCTAGAAACCAGATTTTTTTTTTTTTAAACTATGACTGCATTGCCAATCCAGCAAGCAACAGCCACAAAAAAAAAAAAAAAAAAATTAAAAAATTTTTTTTTTGAAGTGATACTTCTCAGATTACAAGGAGGACTCTGATGCAACTGCCTGCAACAGCAACGGACTAGATGTGAAACGTATTCATACCAGGACAAAAAAACACAGGGAAAAATTTGACATGGCATTGCTTTTCTCTTTAAAAGCAAATTCTTCAGCATACACCTGAGTAAAAGAAAACTGGTACTGGTAAACCAGGCAGGACAACTAGTGAAGGCACCAGAGAGCAGGCAAGTGAGTACACAGTGCTCTGTATTCTCTTATCTTCATAAAGTATCACCAAAATGGCTCTTCAGACACTGTTCTCATTTTAAAAGAAGGGTCATAAAAAGAAGAAACAGAGCAGGGTGATACAAACAGCAAGAGGTTTTGCTCTAAAGGAAAAAATAACAAACCCCAACAAAACACACACAAAAAAAAACCCCAGACCTTTGGTGTCACCCAATGCCTTCTGAAAACCTGAAAGGTCAGACTTATTTCTTAATTCACTAATAAACTCTCTCTCGAAATGATATTCTTCAAGTAAAATCTACCTCCCAAAGCAGATCTCGCCAAGATTCTTCAGTCTGAGCTTCACCACAGGCACTTCAATAACATGAAGATGAGGGCACAAGGAATGACGCATTTTACCTCACATCTAAATTATTTTGTTTTTGATTTAGAAACAAATTTTTAAGTCCGATGGAGAGACTTCTCTTAGATCAGCCTAATGCCAGAGGCAAGCGCTCCAACAGATAACCGATTTGAGAACCAGGCATTACAGTCACACTGCCTTGCTCACACTGCTTTAACGACTCCTGGGTAATGCAACCAAATACCTCCCTTGCAGAAGCCAACTCACACACCAGCAGCCAGGAGCCACCGGGGCAGCCCAGATGCCGCATTCCACACATGGGCATTCCTGACAATTCATTGCTTCGATTTTTTTTTTTTGCTTTGGATAATAAGATAATAAATCTAACAGTATCCCCCTAGTAAAACAAGAGTTATTTAGCACCTACAAGCCTCCACAACTCCTAACCAGATTTAAAATGGATTTAAACGATTTATAAAGGATTGAAATCTAGTTTCTACAGTCGCACTTGAACAGGGGAGAGAAGATGGCCTCCTGCATGTGTACAAACCCTGCTGCAGCGGCCAAAGCCACAGCTGGCAAGCTGCCTCCAGCAAGCCACCAGCGTGCCTCACACTTCAAATAGAGGAGAAGGCATGCAAGTGAGCAGCAAAATGTTAGACGCAGGTACAGTGGGAAGAACAGGCTCCTGACCCCTCAACATAAGCAATCCTATATTCTAAAGAAATGAGAGATGGTTAAAATTATCCTGTGCTGCATATTTGTTACCGCTGGTACTCATATAATTATATTTTTATTGGGTAGGGGTTTTTTGAGGCAAGAAAAACACTGAATCTTTCTCGCAGCAAATTCCAGAAATGAAGTGATTACTATGTAAACAACATTTCATCAATTCTTAAGTATGTCAGAAGACACACACACTATAGATATGATATATATAAAAAATGTATTTCTGCTTCTCTTTTCCTAATTGTAAGTAGTGCAAGTTCTCCTCCTTTTCAGAAATAACCCTACTTGAAGTTCCACTGATGAAAAGGAAAAGCCCTTTAAATTGAGCTATTAAGTCTTTTGTATCTCGATCCGAGATGAGCAAAAAATACATATAATTATTCTCTGTCCAAAACCAATACATCTCCAGTACAAAATTAGTAAAGTCCTTACACTGCATATAAACAAAAATATGAATAATCTACATTAATTGCTACTTACTGAATAACATATTCCCCCAAACATTTTTTAATCCAGCAGCCATCCCAGGCTGAGCCAGCCCTGTAAAGAACAGGAAAGGTGGAGTCAGGAGGCAGAACACGGGGAAAAAACCCCCCACAACCTTAATTAATACAGTTAATAACCTTCAAGGTAAGGTTGCTTCGTACACAGACTTGCACGCATTCAGTCCCCAAAGCCTTCTATAAGCTGCAGACACCATGATGAAACACTTTTCATTTTGTAAACACGCTACCGCTTTCCTGGAGTTTTTCTTGTAACAAAAGCAAACACACACTGCCAGAAATACTAACGAAGAATGGTCCTGCAGGAGCTGGCAAATTCCAGCACAAACCTCAAATGAAAGTGCTGCTGAATGGTAATAAACAGCGTTTGCAGTCCCTCTTCCATGCGCCGGTAGAGTAACAACACGCACCACATCCCTGCTATGCAAGACAGACGGCACACGCGTCCGAAGGAACTGCTGCGTGGCCAGTACAGTGATCATCAAAAGCAAAACTTCAACTGTAACGGGAAGCAAGGGAGAGAAGTCAGGAAATACAGCATTAAATAGGCAGCTATCGCCAGAACATCAGAACCGGAGCTGGACAAGCGGCTCAAACCCATTTTCCCTTCCTCACATCAAGAAAACAGGTAACCTTGGGAATCTGAATTCTTGAGTTCAAGCACAGCATCTTTGTTTCTTCTCCTCTCTGCAGCCCCTGAACATTTTTAGTTTCAACATGATGAAGGTGGCAGAAACAAAGAAGAATTTGAACAAGCTGAATGTTCATTATCTTGTCATAATGCACAAGACTCACATCTCCTGAAAGGCTTCTATTCTTTCCTTTAAATATTTTTATTCAAATAACCCCAAACGCTGTAGAACCTGAAGTTAGACTACAATACCCAGAGGGGAAGCCATATGTTCTCTTTTCCACCCTTACGGAGAAAATAGGTATTTATACATCGGCATGCCACAGAAGTACAGCCCACCATGCCCTTCCGTAACGCTGCCGTAGTAACTGAGTTAGTGCCTGCGTAAACCAGCCAGAAGCCTCTGGTGGCCACAGCAGATCCGAAAGCCCAGCTAAGCCTCCTGCTCTGGCAGTGGCCTACAGCAAGTAAACTGTAAAAACATCACTAGTGTCAAAAAATAAAAATCCTTCTGTATCAGTTTTTAACAACTGTCAATTAGTGATTTCCCCAGCTGCAGGTCATAGGTACAACTTGGGATTTAACAAGCACTAACCATCCTCCTTTGGTTCACTCCGACCATTTGACCACTCTGCCATGAGTTTTAAAGCATTCCAGCTGGCAGATTCAAACCCCCTGTCTGAGAACCCCAGGGGCAGTATAGGAGTTGTGAAAGAAATTATAAATAATCATAAATTTATTTTTTTTTCTTACCCCCTTTTCCATATTCCTCTCAGCTGCGCAGCCGACTGCTCAGCTGTGACCACTCAAGCAGTGGCTCTACCCAGTAGCTTCCAGCGAGGGACCTTCTTGTAACCTTCCTGGAAAGCTACGCCTGCCGTGCCGGCCGGCTCGCCTACACCCACACGCTCATGGGCTCTTTCGTCTCCGAGAGCTAATATTGACTCTTCCCCGTGTTTTCATTAAGTCTATTCCTTATTACAGTTTCTATTTACATGCCCTGTACATTTACTGTGTGCAGCTCCTTGCAACACTCATCAAGCTCTGAAGGGGGGGCAAAAAAAGGAAGGAAGAAAAAAAAAAAAAGAAAAAAGGAAGAAAAAAAAGAAGAAACTAAAAAAAGTACATAAAAATTCTAAAATCCTGAAATCCTGGCATCACATTTGTAATCTTCTATTCTTCAGCACATCAAGGCCGACTTAAGTAATAGGTTACACACCAGAGTCAGCGGCTCATCAAGTTCACATTCAAATGCTTTTAGAAATCTTGATTTAATACCATCTGGTCCTGATGATTTGTTACAGTTTCCTTCACCAATTAATTACAAATCCCATTCTACTGACACTTCAATTTCAGACAGTTCTTCAGAAAAGTCTTCTGGAAGAAAAAGGCTCCAACATGCACAAGTCGCCCTACAATCCTCTCACACACAAAGAAACAGTTTAGTTTCTACATTTGCATTCCTGTCTTTCTCAAATGCTCCTTTTACACCTGGAAGCCAATCTATGTGGAAAAGATTTTATTAGTGGCTTTTACTTCCCGTCATTGATAAGCTGATCTTCAATCTTGGAAGCAGACTTTCCTATTTCGTTCTTACATTCACCCTCTCCAGAATTCATGCCCTTTTCTAGTCTCCTTGTTTTATGATGGCTTCCTCTTTCTGAGAGGTGTCTTTTTACTTTTAGTCATCATCGCTGGCTTGACAATATTGGCTTCTCCCTCAAAAAAACCCCTTTTTTTATTGGTGGCTTAAATCTGCTTTGAGCCTCTTTGCCCGCTGTCTTTAAACAGTTACCATGCATCCTACAGATACTTTAAACTTTCATTATCGAAGTCGAATGACAGGGATGGGGGGTTTAATGCTCTAAAATCGAGTACAAGACAGCCACCATCGCAGTGGCTTTACTCTACTTCCACCTCAAACTGACTGCACCAAGACGTGATTCTCTTCTCAAGGTCTCTCCACCGAGCTGCTCCACAGAACAGTCCTTTACGACATTTCATGCATAATCCCTGCAGAAAACTTGTCTTGACACGAAGGCAGCCCCTATAACAGTAACAGAGGCTGAGGGTTTTGTTCTTACAAGCTTTGTAATCTTTTAGCTCCACGTAGTAACTGCCATTGATGCAACAAAATAATTTCATCATTCAACTGAAAATGATCACTATTAGATATATCCAGAACCCCAGCAAATAAGAAAAAATTTCAGTTTCTGCCTACTACACCTGGAGAGGCCAGACGGCCCTACAAATATTATGCAAATATCTTATGTTGATTAACCCCAAGTACCACCTTCGCTTTCACCCAAAACACTTTACCAGAGGAAGGCTGAACAATTGGTCCAGAGTGTTGAGATTTTTCTTATGGACACACCACCAAACCTCCAGCTGAGATCAGGGCCCACATAAAAAAAAAGATACTTCACAAGCAGACAGGAATATTACCCAATCCATACATTTCAGTTGTAAAAAGCCTACAAATAACACCGAGATTTGTAGTTGCATTGTCCCAAAGACGGGCTGCATGAGAATTACATGATCAGTACTCTATTCTTTCCTGTATTTTTGCCTAAGAGCAAACCATCAAGCTATAGTAATAAAAAATGAAAAATTACTCCTTCCAGAAGATGAGTTTTTTGTGTGTGTGTCTTTACCTGAATTTTCTTGGTGGTGTTAGAAGATTAAAAAAATGCCAGAAGTTAGAGGCAGAAGAAACCTGTAGGGTTACCCTGTCCCCAGATTGCTCCCACCATGTATCTCCTAATGGCCCGTCCAATACAGCTAATTACCATCAAGTTACAAAGCCGTGTACACAAGTTAGACCACAAATAAAATGAGCACAGCTTCTGTGAAATGCTTCCTCAACTTCCTAGAAATGTAACAGGCAAGAAAAAACAAACTGGTCAGTAATTTCAGTGAAATATCATGAGGAAATTAATGAATTTATCACAAGGCTACCTCAGCAGGGAAAGCAGGAAGGTATGAGATAAAACAAACTTCCACTGTGGACTGGAACACTATTACAAAACAAGAGAGCAAAGCTCTATCAGTTTCCAGCAATAGTTTAATTCTTGGAAGGCTGTTATGGAAAAGCACGATTCATCAATATGCCTTGCTATAACATCATGGAAAAGTAGACAAGAAGCAAGCCAGTAAAATATCTAACGTGACCTGTATGGTCAGCAGAGATTGCTTGAAACATCACACCATGATAGTAGAAGCCATTTTTTTGATCTGTTTTTAAAGAACAGATTTTGAACATGGCTAATAGTTACTGGAGAATCAGGGTTTGGTTCCCTCCCCTCCAAATTACTCAGGCAGAGAAAGAAATCTGTATTCTAGAAGCATACCAAAAGCTGAATAATTAAGGAAAAACAACTGTATGGATGTCAGGCGAGACAACAGCAACAGTAGAAGAAACCATGTGAATGGCTCGATATCCAGAGGTCCAAACTAGTCATGAAGTTTTATCATGACGCACCAGCTGCAGAAAGCAAAATATGGCTCTTAAGAGAAACCAGGATCTCTCACTTGGGAAAGTCTAGAGACAGTGAGCTCAAAGGCTTTTCTTCAGTTCAAATGATGAGAGAATAAAAGTCTGAGCATTTACAAAAAGGAAGCAACACTAGGGATTGGCATTACATGCTGCGTTGCTTCTTAACCAAGAAAGTCAATAGTCCAGCACTAGGGACGGGTGCCAGGACACTTGGGTCCCCACGCTGCTCTGAGCACTCTTTCCCAAGAATGGCAGGTAACCGGCACCACCAAAACTAACTCTTTTGTATTACACCCCGAACCATCCTGCTCAAACTAACTCGCCCATGTTTGCCTTGCTAGCACTTGAACCCAGACGCAGCTTACAGCCCTCTTTCCAGCACCTGAGACGCGCCCCGACCACGGCACAGCCCCCGCCTCCATCCCACACCACGCTGCTCACACCAGCAGAAGCTCAGTGAGGGTCTGCACCGCCAGCCAGCATGTGCAGCCTCCCGGGCCTGGCACCGACAGAGCCATCAGTACTGCACATCAGTCTCCTGTAAGCAACGCGAGCAGGGTGCGTTGGAAGAGGAGGAAAGGACATTTGCCAGGCAGGACCTTTGAGGGAGATGTTTTTGCATCACAGGAATACCTAAGAAAGCTGAAGATGGCAAATTCCAAACCTCCCAAAGAAAAAGCATCTGCATCGCAGTGCTTGACTGTAAAGAGGATCTGGGGAGACAAACACCCTAGCACGAGAAGCAGCAGGAGATCCAGACACCCAACTCACCCAGAGCAGAGCGGACTTGTCGCACCGGGGGCTGAGGAACAGCAGCAAAGCAACACCTCAAACAGCCCTTACCCATCAGAAAGGTAATCTGAAAGCGGAGGGAAATCTAGCTTACAGGACGAACCCTTCCCTCTTTCTGTGTAATACATTTCCTGTTTGAAATGTTTTGAAAACACTCGAGGAAATTATTTACAGCACCACTGACGTGTTGGGCAACCGCTTATGCACTTCCATTGACAGTGTTCCAGCGGAGACACGGCAAACTGTCCAGAGTCGCTGCTACAATACAATATATCAAAATTAATCTGGCACCTGTGTAAAATTTGGCAGTCATACCCAATAAACCGTTTTGACCGTGATGTAGCAGTGACTGACAACTTGAACGGAGTGAGCTGGGCACAAAGCTCCTCTCCACGCCTCATTACAGTGCCACGCACTACCCGCCATTGCAACCAGGGCCATTACTCATTACAGTAGTCTACAGAGAAACCAAATGCCTGCTGGAACCTCAAAGAGCACAATTTGCCTGTAAAACACCAGCAGAAAACATCAGGGTACTAGGATAGTCCCTAGAAGCAAACAGCAGCAGGGCTGTAACCATCACCAGCGGGCTGTACCACAGGCAGCAATTGGGGACTAAACGTACAGAGGAGAGCAACTCAATTTAAATTCAGAGAACAAGCACATCCTTAACCAAAGCACCACCGTCTAACCGTGAAACATCACACAGACATTTCATCGCCGTTTTATGTTGTTGACATTGCTGTGTTTCTCCATGCACTGCCTTGCCAGCAACGATTATCAAAACCCTGAGCGCCAGCGGAGAACGAGTCCTGCGCCTCGTGCCCCTCCATGGGCATTCTGCAGTCACAAAAATGTGTCCTATCTGGATAACTCATTTGTTCTTCGTTTGCATTGCACGGCATTTAATGAGGCTGTACATAATCATTTGAAGGCATGCAAATCATTTTTATTTTGTGTATTACCTAGGAAATTAAGTGCTGCCTTCTCCTTTATCTTGTTAGCACAAGTCATTACATCTTTTTCATATGCCAAGATAAATTTAACACATATTCATTGGTTTCTAAGGAAAAAGAAACTGTAGGCATCAAATTATACCTAAAATGCATTTAATTCCCTCTGCTCTTTTAATTGTATGTGAAGAGCTTGATTCTGCCCTGGTACAAACTTCAGCTTCCCCAAGCTTACTACTAAAACGTTATTTTCCTGTCAGTATCAGCCACTTCCTGTTTTATTTTTTGAAAAAGCTAACTACCTGTAAAAGATGCCACGTTTTTTACTGACATACTATTTTCAAATTATAGCTCCATCTCTGTTAGTAAAACCTTACGTGACCACTGACTACAAAATGGGTTTCCTGGCCCAAACCACCTTTTCCTTTCTGACGCACTGAGGTCTCTCCTGCTGCAAATTTAATGAAGCTCCTGCTCCCGTGTCCGTACTTTGTGGGCACACGTTCATCACCGCTCCCCACGGGGAGGGCAGGCAATGCATTAATCCTTGCCCCTGCGCCAGCAGAGGGAGCACAGAACGTATTTAGACCAAGATTCATAATTGATCCTTAAAAAAAAAAGAAAAAAATAAATAAAAGTTGGTCAGAGTCATTAAAATTGCTTGGATTTTATGCAACTTCTTCAATCAGACTGCAGAAGAGCGGCGAGTTAAATCTGGGGTTAAAACCCAATAACAATAGCTCTTCTACCACCATAAAGTACCAATGAAACCTTACATAATAACATGTTTTCAATTATTAAATGAGCAAAATATGTTTTTGTTTTGGAGCCATGTTGAACAGCCACAAGGGTATTCCCTTTAAGCACTCAGCAGAGTAATGAATTGATCAGCTGCAAGCGCTGGCAGAGGAACGCGGCTGCCTGCAAACATCACCTCTTCCAAGCAGCTCCACTATCTGTCAAGGGCTCGACTTCTGCTAAGGGTCCAGTGGACATCCGCCCCAAAAATAGATCCGGGCAAACCTGTCTAAAAAAGGCTACACCCAAGCCTCCACCAGAATAGGAAAACAAATCACATCTTGCTTGGAGTTTTATTTAAGGAAAACAGGGTGTAAAGCAGGAAGGAAGGAAGGCAGTCTCCAATTTTCCTTCTCCAATAAAAGCAAGAAAATGAGTAAAAAGAGCAAGCAATTTATTTCTGCACCATCCAAGGTCTGGGTATTCATTAGTGCATATAACTGATATGTTCTGTGATGACCATTTTAGTACCAAGCTTACTTAATTTACTTTGTCTTTCAATAACATAGTATTTCTTTTCACAATAATGAACATAATGAGAAAAAAATACATACAAAACATGCAAATTAAGAAATTCAGAGATGTAACAGTAAGCTGTGGGTTGGTGCAAAGAATGAAGCCTCAATTTACTTGACTTAGTCTAGAACATTAGAATATTTTTCCTATTAACTCCACCATCAACATTTTCCTAATGAGCGTGCCCAGACAGAATACCATTTGCTACTGAAGTGCGTGTCAGAGCAGCGAGCACGATCCAAGAGGAAAAGGAAGGAAAAAGACTCGGAATTGCAAGACGACCGGGAATATTTTGTTATATAAGAGCCTGATAACCTTTGTCTCCATAACTGGGGTAAGACCCTCCCACAGGATGCCTCTACCAGCAGCCACCCGGCTCCAGGGAGCTCCAGAGCCAATGCAAATGAGTCTGCAATTAAGGTTCACAAGGTCACTTTCACTCTGAGCGCCTTTCCTCCGCATTCATTATTATGACCTCGAACTGCTGGAGCGAAGGACGGACTCTGACACAGGTGGCAGCAGCCAAACACATCCCTTTCTCCCAACTCCCATCACAGGACAGGTGCTGCCCAAGACCTGGAGCTGCACCAGCTCAGCCGGCACCAACGGGCAGCCAAGCACAAACTCCTCCACCTTGCACTGCTCCCAAGACGTCCTTGTGGGTGTCTCCCACACTTATTTTTTCCCCTTTTAATTGAATGAGACAGATCCAGTGCTGGCCGAACAGGGTAGGTCCTCTCAAAGCTCACAGCACAGCAGGCTCCGTGCAATAAAAATGTATGTATTTCTGAGTGTAGATGAAGCTGTAAATAAAACACCAGGAATCCTTTGCGGAAGACACTAAAGCTGAACTTCTTTTTAAACTACATTTTCTATATGCTTTTTGAAAGGGCAAGTGACTATCTAATGCAGGGGTCTCCTCTTGTCCCAGTCCAAGATTATGGAGGAAAGAGTGCAGTTTTCCTTGTTTTCACCTCCTTGCAGATGTAATGATTTAGAGATTTTCTTTCTTTGCTAGCTGAAGACAGGAAAATTGCAATTTTTCACGAGAGAAGTCCTCACTCTTCCAGTCACCGCATATGGAGGGAACCAGGTCTCCCCATTGCTCCTCAGCACGCTCCGGGACAGAGGTACAGTCCAGTGCTGCCGTTCTTCAGCATTTCCAAGCAGCAAAGCAAAGCTCGGGCAGCCAGGGAGGTGGCTCACCCACCGCCGCCCAGGTCCCAATGGGACACCGGCACTGGGCACACTCTGCGACCCCCTGCACCACTCCGGTTTTAGTCTTTTTTTTCTCTTCAGTAGCTAACAGCTGCCAGGGCTAACAAATACGGGTGACTCTGCAGCCCCATGCACGGCTCAGCCGCCTCCTCTAGCACGACACCAGGGACAATCTCTCTCAAAACAGAGCAGCAGCATCGATGTCAGCATACTCCAAGCCATCACTCCCTCATAGCTATCCTAAGGCACTTTCCTTTTGCATTCACCTGAAATAACAAACAGCAGCAACTTTTCTCCCTAAATAGCTCATTCTATTGGCACAGCGTTTCGACACATCTGCTAACACTACCTCAACGCCCATGTTTTCTGTATCCATCAACAGTTCTCCAGACTACCGGCCTAGTAAGGCGTTTTGTATAATCCATTCCCCACAGTTATGCCTTTTAGTGACGCATTTTTCCTAATGGCTATTGCCAGAGGCTTTAAAACACCGGGAAACGGTGGACAGCCTTGCCTGGAGACTCTGAACAGCGTGAAAGCTGTGTGCGTATGCAAATTACAGATTTCAGATGTCACTGCTTTAAAGAGCACAAGCGCCTCTAATCAAATTAGGTCTGATTCTGGACACCCCAGAGACCCAGAACAAGAAGTACTACTTCACCTCCACGTCTAAAGCTTTTGCAGCATCTATCAACACAAGAGTAAGCAATGAAATAAATCTGTGACGTTCCACACCCACAGAAAATGTGCCTTTGCATTTCTGACTTTTGCAAACATATTTAGATTAGATGTGCCTGTCTCTCGCAGGAGGCCTTAAATTCCACCATGAATAAACAGGTACGTTCTTTTTCACACAATGCTATGCCTATATCCTCTCAAAACACAGCAGAAACAAGCTGATCGTAAAATTGGGAATTTTTTGCCCCTCTGCCTACATGCACGCTGAATACACGTTACAGGCACTTGCTGAAGGTGTCATTACTTCATGCACTTAACAGCTCCTGTGATCTACTCTGCTGTGAAAAATTCTAAACCGCGCTCAAATCTCTTTCACACTACAGACGATCGTTAAACACAGTTTCCACCACAGAGCACCTGATGGATTTCCACATCTCTACAGCACTCGATTACATGAAAAGAAGTAAAATGGTTAGACATATGGAAACTAAGCTTAAGGATACCAAAACAGAGACTCTGTTGCAGCCCTCCACCTCGCTACATTACCTCCACTACATTTGTCAGCCAGCCTGAAGATGCTGAAGCTGCACAACCTGAAGATGATGAAGCTCAGACTCTCCCAGTCACCACATAAAGCTTGTCTACGCGCTCCAGTGCTTCTTACCATCATTCTGAGTTTGGGGAAAGTTCAAACAGAAATAATGTTACATCAAAAGCATGAATGATTTTTCTAGTAAATACCTGAGTGTTTCTTCACTTTTCTGCATTAAGTTTAAATCTAAAGCCCCCAGAAATCACGCAACCACCTGGGTAAGAGGCAGGCTCACAGCAACAGTAATGAATAACTTACTAACTATGACAAAACCACAAACCTCCCAAAACACAGCTTTATGGACAGCCCAGCACGCTATCACACCTCAGTGGTCAAGGCAACAGAATTTAAAAACACTCCAAAAGACTTTTTTTTCTACATGAGGTAGAAGATCATATGTTAAAAATTTTGTAAGTGTGCTGGTAGACTCTTCATCACAGCCAGAGATATTTGGATTAATACAAAAGCTGCATAATTAATTCCCTCTATCAATTTTGTTCTGCGATGATCTCACATCTAATGATGTAAGCACTCTCTTTTTTGACTGATGGTCTATGAGCTGATGATGCATTGTCACCTGCTGTCCTGCTGTTTGGCCACACAGTACTCATGTTTCAAGCTAAATGGAAGAGAGTCTCTTTTTAATGGCAAGAGGTTTGAACCTCGCAACCAGCCAGTGTAACCAAAACTATCCATAAATCCATACCATCCATTAACTTCAGACCCCTCTGCATACCACCCTTCACAGGCAGGCTCTGCTATGCACATCTCTGCACATACGGACCGACGCAAGAAACCACCTCTCTGTGGCTCTGCTCTTACAGGGAAAGAGTTTGGTTGTGTCCGAAAACCACAGCCATTAGGACCCTATGCTGGGGGTCAGCTCTCCCTCCCCTGCACTGGCAAGTTTTTAATTTCCTAATATCTCTGTGTAATTACATCTCTAACAAATTTCCTGCGTGAGCCTTACGCAGCTCCAAGCTGCCCCCAAACACAGCCCTAACCCTCCACCTCTCCTCACCCTGATGCTCCCAGCCAAAGCTGAACAATCCGTACCAAAAGCGTTGGCCAAGATTTCTGCCAAAAGCTCACCATTAGGAAAAACACAACCTCATTCCCTGTAATTATGGAGAAAACACCTTACAGCAGACCAGGTCATGACATTGCACAGTGAAGCAGTGCCCAGCAAGGCTGATGGACGTAAGCGGAGGGTAGATTCTGCAGGAGAAAGATGCATTGTCGAGATTCATGTTTTGTTATCTCCCTATTACAGAGCAAGACAGAGCTCCCTTTTGGAGAACACCCGTCCTCCTGCCACCCTTTTCCCACAGGGAAAGGCTATGGCAGAGCCACCCTCTCCGGAGAGGTGACAGAGCTGAACAGAAGCCAGAACAGGACCGGGCTGCCCAGCTGCGCTCCTCTCTCCAGCCTGCAAGGCATGTCGCACCAGCACGCACCTCCCTCGGGTAAGGAGCTACAGCTCTTCAAATTATTGATTTGACTTTCAGGGCTGATAGCAAATGCAGGCTTAGAGCTCAGCATACTGAGTTTTACAAGGCTTAGTGTTACAACACGCAGCAAATTAACCAGGCGGCTGGGTCAGCTCGAGGAGAACTGAAGAGAAATTGCACTTCTACAAACTGTGTTTCTTCACAGCTTACAGAAGTCAAAAGGCACGTGAGGACCAGGAATGGGTATCTGAGCTGTAAAAGGGGCAGCGCAGTCTCAGGGACCAGCGCAGACCCCTCCTCACAAGGCGCACAGGAATTTCAGCTCAGTTCTAGCCCAAGACAATGAAATCCAGCACACGCTCTACGATGCAAATTTCTTTCCCTCCCAACCAGAAGCCTCAAAAACCATCCCCAGTGCTATCCTGTTTTATATAACACGCACCTGTTCTACAAGCAAATGCAGGATTATCTTCATTATCTCAACTCTGCACTGAATTTTATTGAGTAATGTTTTTAAAAGTTCCTGCTAGAGGGCTGATGTTCATTCAAACCGTGTAAACTGCATCTGACATGTTGGCGTTGGTGTGCAAAGCAACTCGAGTGAAAATCCACCACTGCCCAGAGCTGCACTACATGGAGGCTGGGGTCTCGTACATCTTCACAACAGGATAGCAGGATTCACTGGGCAACACAGAGGTAAGCTGGAGAAGCTATCAGCTGAGGATAACTCCCCCATTTTCCTCATACACAAAGCTCCAAGAAAGTAGAAAGGAAAATGTGAGAACATATTTCCAGTAAGGAAGCAGATTATTTTGCATTGTGGAAACCGCAGCACATGTCATGTCCTTTAGCAGCAGCAGCACTAGCACTTCAGCTTTCTACTATCAATAAGTATTCATCCAAAATTGTAACTGAAACTGTGTCTGTGTATACTTCATTATTCCACTCCATGCCAGAGGTTCCTTCTTAGATGCATATTAAAATCTTATAAATCAGCTTTTTTGACTGAACTGTTTACCCACTGTTTTCCTTACTATCAGTCAACACCTACATACATGCAAAATAAAGGTACAGGAAGAGTGCAGACAAATATTTGATGCAAACAGATTGGCTCCGCTTTGCTCAGCTCACAGTATACCTAGCAAATAGCTAGAACATACAAAACTCAAAAGAATAATTAATCCCCAAATACCAGATTAACAAAACACTTCCCTCAGATCATCACTTTTATTTTAGCACCTGGCAAGCTTATAACTAAATTTAGCTCCTTTTCATGTCAACTTCTTTGTAGATACCACCTAGAACACTCCCTAGAGAAACAGAGTACTGCTTGGACAACCTCAGAAGCTGCCATTTCCTGGGGTTCACCTACAAAGAATAGTTTGGGCTTGCAAAGTAACATCAGTGGCTCTTGAAACAACTGCCCCCTCCCTGGCTAAAAAGTTTTAAAGTATGTGCTACATCATGAAGGCAAGTTCAGGTTCAGAAAGTTAAAAATGTTTCTGCTCTACCCTGAACATCACAGGGCAACTGCAGAAGAAGAAAGCATGTACATCAATCCCTGTCATATTACATCTCGCCATCCCTTGAGGGATGGCATATCTGCACATCTTCACCATGGACGAGGGGTTACGAATGTCAGATGAGTAAAGGTACACTGCACGCTTAGCCAACATATGCAAGCAATCAATATATGAAATTACAAGGCAAGGTTCCAATTACATTGCCTACACTAGCAAAGACTTTCACCTCCAAATCAGCAAGTTCCAGTACTTGTGGGTGACCGTAAGATAGCCATCCAGGTATCTACTTTCCCCAAGCAGCTATTTGGAGACTGCTGATAGACAAAATCCAAAACAGCACTGCAAAGCAGGAGTTTCTTGCACAGCAGCTGCCAGAGTAAGCTGCACAGTAAATCCCAGCTCTTGAGGATTTTCAGCAGCGGAAACGCAACGTCCTACCAGGACAACTGAAGATCCTCTTGATAAACACTGCAAACCTTCATCTTAATTTCAGCACAGGAGACTTAGAGCACCAGAGCACTGCAGGTGTCATCAGTCAGCAACTGAGCTGTTTTAACTATAGGAAGAAATGAAATTAAGGCTGTGAGTGGAATTACATTAAGAAAACAAAATAACTAGCTTCACAGCAACCTTTTACACAATCGTATTTTGAATTAAGAAAGGTCCTTTAAACGTACTTAAAGGAACACAAGTTTCTTCATATGGAAGTATATGAACACATATGTACGCTGTGACTTTATCAAAACGTCACCATTACGAATCTCAGCAATGACTAACAACCACATATAATTCAAGAAACAATAACTACTAAATTTGCATCTACACATAAGCTCCATGCAACCAAGATGGATAATGGTTGCCAAAAGAAGGTGGCAAGGCATTTTTTCTACCCCTTTCTTCCATCTGTGGGAAGTCCTTTTGCAACACAAGGCACACACCATCACCTGTGTGTATCAAGGAAGGACAGAGAAGGAAACACTCAGCTGAAGGTCTAACAGTGAAGATAGCAGAATAGATGTCTAAGCTCTCTCTCAAAATCTCCCAATAAAAACCCTTTCTCAGGGTGGGTTTTTCATTTAGACAAAGGACAGGCTCTCCCGACACCACCACTAGCTCAGTCTTTCTAAATGACCGCACCAAGAGCTCCACTTCCGAAATAAGGACTATTAAATGCATTTTCTTCAATCAGGTAATTTGCTCATCTGTGACATTTTCAGGACCAGCTTCCTTTAAATACCAAAAAAATGCGGTCTTCTCAACAATCAAACTACAATACATAGCTTACTAGAAAACATATCCTCTTAAATGTATCTAGCATATTACTTAATACACCATTTTGAAGGAAAAGCACTTCAAGCCATAAACAGAACGCTTACCCGACTCACTAAAAGTTGACAAATTCTAGTACCTGCATATCATTTCTTATATGCAGTATTAATACCATGCCTTCATTAAAGGGCAGAACAAGGAAGACATCTTCAGCAAGCATTCTGATATTATTTTAACATCAATATCTAATCAGAAAGTTTATATCCATAAATAACCATATACATACACATCACATTATCTAATACATGTGTTTTGAAATATATCAAGGCTAAACCATTGCTCAAGATAATGATGCAAAGCACTGACTTAAAGTGTGCATTATTTACAAGAACAAGCAGCAGCTTCAGAATTTCAAACTCAATTTTCGCTAGATACGATCTAAATTGCATTAAAAGCATATGTATTGGGCTAACAAATAAAACAATTCCTCAGGAATATTCTTTTTAACCCGCTTTTTTTATATATCTATAAAACATATTCATGTAAAAAAGTATATTCTGCTGATGCGATAGTAAAAATAAATAAATCCAGACTGCATTTGAATGAATTTTCAATACGAAGTATATAAAATTATGCTGCTTCTATACTGTAGAGGAAGAGGCAAAAAAATATAACAGCATTGAATTCGGTATTGCACATAATTTATTTTTTCCTAAACAGAAGTGGATTTCACAATAAACCACTCTCCTCTCTGCACTGCAGTCTGGCAAACCTAATCTGGTACAAAATTTGCAAAAATGTCTGTTTTTTCTTAAAAAAAGTGTTTTACAGGAAGGAATCCTGTTAACCCACCAGTCATCCTCCTAGCAAAGGATATATTATTAACCAAAAAAGTACAAATAGCAGCAGAAAGTTCAAACCTCCAGCTCACATGAACTCACCGTTCATTCACCCGCTTTAAATCAAACCGTAATCCCAACTAATTAAAAACTAAACCCAGGGCTGAGAAGAGAGCTTTTGTTTTGAAGAGAGCTAAGAAGTTTCATGCACCTCTTCTATCAACTTCTCACAACACGTAATTACTCCTGTGCAACTGAGAGCCCCTTGCACTCCTACGGTCAGGCACTGCAAACTTAACAAGAAAGTGATTTTCTCGCCGTAAAAGGTTGCAGGTACTCATTACACCATTACCCACATCCGCAGGTCACAGACCGATGGCCGCCCCAGCTGTGATCGCGAACTCTAGCGACACATGTTGTCCAATGAAATGCAGAAATCCACGATCCAGCTGTTCTCGTCTCTTACAAAAACTATTCCACACGCCCCAGCTTCATGGGAAGACCAGCTGTACCGGAGCATCACTACACGCTGAGCTCTCAGAGATGCACCACACCGGCACCGCCCGGCCGTTCCAGAGGAGCAACGCAGCCGCCCCGGCGACGGACTGGAGTGAGCCTCTGCTCCCACGCGCCCAGTTTCCCCCCACCCCTTACCAGCATCTCCATCAACCCATGACTCATGTAAATCGCACCAATTCAGAAATCGATTTGGTTAAGTCAGCACAATCCTCTTCTACGGGTACTCACAAAATTGCTTTACAAACAGCTAAAATGAATTTAGAATAATTCTATTAACATAATAACAAAGATATCACAACAGTATGTGTGGGGGTCCACAACCCTAAGAAACAGCAAAAATTAAAATTAGGCTTTTATTAAAACACCCCTAAGCTCACAGTACTTTTACAATCATAAGTTCATTCTCCTCTTCTACACAATATTTACACAGATACAAAAACCCATCCAAAACACAGGGTATGAATCCTACAGCGTAAATCTGTATTCTGGTCTCATGTGGTGAGTAAATCAGCATTCAGACAGCTACGTTAGCAATAGCATATGAAAATGAACTACTTTCTAGGTATCTGTTGCATTTTGCAGTCTGAATGTCAATAACGAATTTGGATTCATTCAGAGCCAACAGACCATCCAGACCGGTTGGGCACAAGTTTTTCCTCTTGTGGTAAATTAAATAAATTTGGGGTTTTACCCCTTCCTGGAAAAAGCCAGAAACCTATGGTTCAGAATTTGAAGTATTATCTAATTCTCAGTAAAACCTTTTTAAACCTACAGCAACTCTGAGATCAGAATTAACTAGCTTAATGATCTCCTGCAATGCTCAGATTTATTTCAGCTAAGTAAGAATTACCTTCCTCCACCAGCCACTGCTATCATGGCTCAACAGCCAGTCCCAAGCTGCTATTAAACTATTTATTTGGAGAGACTAACACTAATGGGATGAAAATTAATATGTTATTTAATATATACAAGGCCCACTTCCAAAAAAGTGAAAGCACCAAGTTTACAGTGCAGAGTCTTACCATAGCTCAGCAAGCCCAGGAGCACGGCGAGACCTATAGCAACACCTCGCCCTTGCTCAGCTCCTTATGCTTCCTCACACTGTAGGATCCACAGTCCCAGTATCCAGTGAAATAACAGCTTCATCAGAACAACACAATTCCTTTACATTTCGTTTAGAAATTTGCAGTGTGGCTGTTCTGTGTGCTTAGTAAGTTTTCTTCTTGCAACATCCTGAAAAATTCGTCCTTCATCCCAAAAAGACAACTGATGAAGAAATGACCAGCAAGATCCCAAAAGTTTGTGGATTCAGGGTTATGAAATTCACAGTTCCTTCAAGAAAGAGCTGATAAAACATGGACCAGGTCTGCAAACAAACAAAAAAAATCAAACCCTCTCCTGTTTGGCCACGCCTCGCCTGAAAAAACGGTTAAGAGTAAGGTACCACAAGCGCATAATCCCGCACCTCCCGCATCGCATCACATGCTGCGCAGGAGTCGTGGGAGCTGCCCACCCTCTCCCTCCCCCGAGATGACTAACTCAGCAAATGTTCCACTGGGATATTCGGAAAGCAAAGTGCATTTAAGACAACGGTCCTAAATCCATCCGTTTCGCAGAATCTTCTGGAAGCGCAGGATTAACCCAGCTGCTGGGAGGCACGGCTGTCTGCACCGCTCCTTCAGCCGGCCACCTCCCTGCCTCGGCTCCGGCAGGCTGCTCCGGCTCTCTGGAGAGCAGGGTGCAGCTCACGCGACAACTGAACTCACCCAATGCATCACAACCACTGCAGAGCGCTTGTCCCATTTCTCACTTCCAATCGCAGTGGTCGCTCTTTTATCCCGGTGTCGACAACACTCCCGCGCAGTGGTGCAAAGAGCCAAAAGCCCCTCTAATTCTTGCTACCAGCCCTAAGCGGGCAGAGCTGCTAATCAGGCACCGGGAGGGACTCCCCACCACCACACCAAGCACACGCCGGTACCAGCCCAAGAGAACCAGGGGCTGGCGGCCAGTGCAAGACCTGCCCCAGCATCAGCATCTTCAGCCTTTACCTCGCCTCGGCTATCCCATGAAAACAAACCCATCAGAGCAACGGGGTGGGGCAGCGAGGGGTTGAATCCATCAGAAGCACCACTGGAAGGACACGGGGGGCAGGGGGGGGTGTCCTTTTATAAACCTTTCAACTTCAAGAAGTCCAAGCACGCAGCGATGAAATTGGTAGCTACAAATTTTAAGGTGAAAAGCTGCTAAAACCACCACATCTTTGATCCACTAAATCCCTTAAAAAATTACATCAACTGCTAATTACTTCCTGTAAACATGTTTTCTATGTTCTCTCTGCAAATTGTCTTGCTTCAACTATCAATTTTGGCTTTTCCTGTAGCTTTCTTCTTTCCTTTTTTCCTAAATTGATATCTTTCTCTTATTTAAGTATTTCTAAGCAACAGCAATGTCACCTTTTCAACTTCTCTTCAATAAACAGTTTGAGCTTTAAATCACTCACTGCAGTGTCTCCCAAACTTGAATCACTCTCAAAGAGTTTACTGAAAACACTCAAAATACGGAACATTTTTAGAAACACGAACATTAAAGCAGGACACAAATACTCCTGCAGCAATCCCATCACTACCAAATGCCAAGACCTTAGTATGGTCAGACAATACTTTCCCCAACTATAAAACCTAAGAACTTTTTAGGTCTTTTAACCACAGAATCAGTGACAAATGCCTTCAAAATCAGATACAGTAAGTCGTATCCTCTTAGACTAACAGTAGATACAATTCAAAGTGTAAAACTTTGGATTCATGTGTCTGAGGTACAAGGCCCAATTAAACAAAGATCTTCAAAAAAAATTTCCAGCTCTCCACTTTTGCTTTTATCATTCTTGTACACTCTAATCAGCCTTTTTGTTCCTCCTTATACCCAAAATAAACCAAAAGAAAAGTCAAAGTGGTGACATCAAATAAAACGTATGAGGTTCTTTTGCTGCCCCCACTGCAAGTAAACACCAGAGATACTTTCATAAACGGTATAAAGCAGCCCAAGGATGGTAAAGGAAAAATATAAAATATGCATTTACACATAAATATTTTACATGGGTGAGATAAGGCCTTTATCGTCAAACTGGGGGTGTTTTCAGGCACAATTTATTACATTTCATGCAACTTGCAGAAGGTTTTCTATTTCATGTAAATCCCTGAAGTACCATCTTCACGAATGCAAGCAAAACACGTCCCTTCATGCCCGTTTTCTCTGTCTTAAATTCTGGGTTTGGACACTTTCAAGTCAAAATCAATGTTACACTTAATATACTCTACAAAAACAAACAGATCTTTCTTCATGACTGCTAATAGTAACTTCCATAAACTTTAAAATATGGTGCTCGGTTTAATGAAGTCCTAGTGATTGATTTTCGTAATTGGGGCTGACACGGCTCAAGAACGACTCCACTGCTGGAGGTTTCAGCAGAGATCCTCGTCCCTCTGCTGAGCAGGGGCCGGGCAGTACAAGCCTTCTCCATAAATTACACAAAATGGAAAATCCGTGTTTCCTAAAAGCTCCTCCTCCGAGAGGACTGCCACTGCAGCACCAGCCATTATGTCCCCCTTGACGGTGTTCTGGGAGATTTGTAGAAAGCTTCTCTTTAGGATCTCAGGTCCACAGTGAATCACTGACTAAGGAGAACTAAGCCAACAACCAGGCTTTTCCACCACTGTAAAAACTCCCCTTTCCTCTCCTTGCCTCGGCTTCTTTGACGGAAGCTGAGCAGCCTCCTGCCATCAAGCTCTCGGCACCCGGCCTGCCAGTAACGATGTGACAAGGGTGACAGGCATCTGTCCTGCTCTGGTGGCAGCAAACATCCTTCCAGCAGCAAAGAAGAGCATGCCCTGCATTGTAAATTTGTACTACCAACATTTAGAAATCTGTCAGAGGAGCGGGATACTGGGTCACAAAGCAGGTCACCTGAAAACTCAGCGTTATGCAAAACATGAGCTGCACGCCTCTAAAAGTCATCCAAATTACTTTACTTTTACAAAGGAACAATTCCCCTGGGGAGGGGAAGGGAAAAAAAAAAAAAATCACCTTATTAACATAATGCAGGCTACTTACAAACTGTTTAATCCGGTTTAAGTCCACTAAAGCAAGCTACAGTCTTCCCCTTCACACAACATCTCTGTGGGCCACCAGCACCACAGTGCAGGAAATCCTTTGTTTTATTTACAGCATCCAAAGGACAAATATCCAACTACAACATACTGAGTATCCCACCTGGACATTTCAGGTGTCTCCGAAACCGACACGTGTTTCAGCAGCTTTACTTCGCAGCACAGGCTGACGAGAAGGGACCACCAAGCTGCAGCAGCGCTGCAGGCACGCACCTCGTATCTGGCTGCAGACACGAGGAGTGTCTGCATCTCCTGGCCACGTCGGCAGGACTCGGGTAGTCATGCAGTTGCATCACAGAAAAGTTTGACCTGGGACAGTCAATGTGAACAGGAGAGCGCTCGAGCTGTGTGGGCACAATGATCCACACCATGGCAAACAGCGCACGCAGCCCCGCACTGCTGCGAAGCAGAGACAGCTCCTCCTGCAAGAGCCCACCGGCACAGTCGGCAGCAGCCGCGGTTGCCGTCCTCCCCTCCAGCGGCTCCCCAGTGTGCATCCCAGCGCCAGCACCGCCCGATGGGATCGTGTGGGGTTTCTCTGGTCATTTAACAGAGGACAGGTTGTCTGTCGTCTTTTGCTAAAGCCTCCATCATCCATCCCCGAGCAGAGCAAGGTTAATGACGATGAGTAAGATCCTTTCCAAAATGGTTGTGCCAGGCACAAAGCAGGAAAACACCAGCAAAGCAGGAAAACATCGCTTAGCTACATCAGTGGTGGGATCTCGCCAAAAACTCTTCCACAGATGCCCAAATCTGCAGCTGTGGAAGGGTTTTGGTAAAACATTACTGCCTTCTGCTGAGGACCAACCGCAGGGAGCACAGAGGTGTTCAGGACCTCCTTGAGGCCCCCCTACCCCACTGTACAGCCCAGGGTAGACCTCCGATAGGCACACTCCTCCAACAGCCCAGCTGGTCACCAAGCCCAACAGCCACAGTGCAGACTCCTCTGGAGGAGTGACAGATGGGAAACCCACTCTGAATGACTTCTGACAATGCTGACATACTCCCTTACACATTTTAAAATACATAAGAATAAACAAAAAAACCATCACCCGTAATATAGGCGTTGTGCCTTGTTGTGCCCAGCAGTGTGCCCTGGTTGCGAAGAAGGCCAATGGTCTCCTGGGGAGCACTGAGAAGAGTGTGGCAGCAGGTCGAGGGAGGTTTTCCCCCCTCCGCTACACTGCCCTAGTGAGGTCCCATCAGGAGTACTCTGTCCAGGTTCTGGGCTCCCCACTTCAAGAAAGATGAGGAGCTACTGGAGAGAGTCCAGCGGAGGGCTACGAGGATGATGAGGGGACTGGAGCATCTCTCCTCCAAGGAAAGGCTGAGGG
>Ga0065711_1028611_pt1 | contig 40183 bp, 18 predicted proteins | sample Hoacrofraction12_FD_59098 | JGI IMG/M metagenome (GOLD analysis project Ga0065711, IMG submission 59098) | Hoatzin crop microbial communities from Cojedes, Venezuela - Epithelial fraction 12 v2 (version 2) | ecosystem: Host-associated > Birds > Digestive system > Esophagus > Crop | place... | reverse complement strand
CCCTGCTTCGGCGGGGGGGTTGGACTAGATGACCCACAGAGGTCCCTTCCAACCCCTACTATTCTGTGATTCTGTGTGATTCTGTGAAACCTTAGAGGAGAATTTTCGAGCAATTAGTAGTTCAGCCAGTGTGGGTCTTCACAGCTTCTTTCCAGCTAGGGTGGATGGGAGAGGAAGGTGCCAGAAGTTTTTTTTATTTTGGAAAGTAAGTATGACATTAGAGCTAGTCAGAGCACAAGCAGGGAATCTGGGACTTGGCTAGTCACACAATATGAGGACAAATTATCTCAATCATTAGGTAAAGATTAGGCAATGCACTTGAAGTGCACATAAAGTGCAAAAGCCCCTAAAAAGGAGAAAAGAATGAGATATCTTGACAACTCTAGTTACATGAGAGGTAAACTCAACAGCCTGGTGCCATGCCCTTCAGCTGCAGAGTTTGTGGTTTGAAGTAGAGTGTGAAAAGTGATAGGCAAGATATCGGGCACAGAATGGCCCATTAAATTATTCCTACTCAGACTCAGAAATGAGGCACAGAAGGTGATATGAAATTAAGCACTTTATTAGTGTGGGTCAGGTTTCTAACATACGGTACTGATTAATCAGTTTAATCTGATTACTTTAGTCCACAAAGAAGTTGCATCAATGAGTAGTTTCTGGGCTTAAAATGGGGGGGGGAGGAGAATTTTCCTTGTACTGGGGAGCCTTCTACTCACTTCAGCCAGAGGAGGTTCACTGCGGGTCAGAAAGGGATGAAGGGGAAGGCAATGGAGTGGAGCCTTAAGGCGTTTCCTCCCCTGAAGTTGTGTGCAGCGAGCAGATTCCCAACACTGCATGAAGTGCAGGTGCAGGAGAAAAACTTGTGCCACCATCTCCCCACATCTAGAACAGGGCTCTGGATACGCAGTGGGATAACACTACCCCACTCTAGTGGGGTATAATTTCTTATTATAGTTAGTATAGCTAGTGTATAATTTCTTGTGTTTTCATATCTGGTATCCAGCTGTGCAAACTTTGGTTTGAATTAGATGAGTGTAATGTACTGTACAGTGCTTAAGGACACATGAGCAACACTCACAAACAGAAGGAAAAAGAAGGAAGTTGCTCTTTCTGCAGTGTAAAATATTGAAACAGGCATTATTTTGTACTCACTCTACCAGTGACATTTTAATTTATAAGCTAAGAATGCACTGATTGCTGGCTGCAAAATTGATTTGGTGTTCATCTGATTCAACCCATGTCAAAGTTTGAAAGTAATTATGATAGTGGAGCTGATAGGCAGGCAATTACATTCTTGTTCTCTCTCCTTCTTTTTTTTTTCTTGAAGTTGTTCTTGTCAGAAGGCCCTGCAAGCATAATATCATCTTTAGCAGTGTTATTTTGTAGGTTACTAAGGTGTAGCCTCAGTTAGTGCTAAACCTGCACTATCTGCTGTCCTAAATGAGCCTTTGTTAGCCTCTTTGGAAATCACCCAGGCTAACCAGATTAAAGAATCCATGTTTAGGCAAATAGCTTTGTTCTGCCCCTACTTCCTCTGCACCTTCAGTGATCTTGGCTGTAGGTGTTATTTCCTAAAGCTGTCTTCTTGCCACCATTCACATTACCCTCTGCTCGTGTTATGCTCACCGTAAGGTATCTGCATGGTAGTGGGAGGCGTAGAGGATGGCATATGTTCCATAACGTGGAGGGGGTGAGAGGTGCTCTCACCACAGCAGGTTGCAATCGGGACACTGCTCCTGGAATGAAATGCTGTAGGTTCTTCTTCCTGTGGTCCTGATGCAGTGAGATTGGCCTTTAATTATTCAGAAGCGTGGATGTCAAGCCTAGCTCCTTTATGCAGGGTTGACCCTTTCTAGGGGCTACACCCTCCAAGGTCTCCTGTGGGTGCTTTGCTGTCAGGCACATACGGAATGGTATGTCTGAAATTTAGGTGCAAATGAAAAAAAAAAAGATTATCTGAAAACTGATACTTCTATATAATTCTTTTTCTGAGATGGTTTTAAAAGGACATTTGAGTTTGTTCCAGCATAGAACAAAAGCTAATGCTTTAGCATCATAATTTATCATAAAACTGAGCTGTTATTCCCTTGTCTGCTGTATTAAATATGTTGCTTCTTTGCCCAAACAGCAGTACTTGGAACAGGGCTGCTTTCATTCTGTTGATACTGTAGTATCTAAATAACAGCATCTTGATCTGATTAGAGGCTGTGGGTAATATCATTATTGTTAAAATTCAGGTAATAGCCGTTGTATCTTCACATATAAGCTGTATGTTCTCTGATAATGTGGAACTTAAAAATATCTTTCCCCTGCAAATTTAAAAGCCTGTGTTTGAGTCAAGATCAGTATCTTTGCTGGTATTAAAAAGCAACTCAGCTTTCCTCAAAGTCTAAAAGAAGGGGTGGCAGAGAAAAACCAGAGTAATACTGAAAGTAGGAGACCAAAGCTCATGAGCTGCAGTAAGACCGCAATGGAGGGAGAGACACACTGGGAGCAGGAAGGCTCTGATAGCTCTGGGCTGAAGGTGGGAACACTGAATGGGAGATGGAGACTGTCTCCCTTTAGCACCTTTTTTTTCAGATCCTATCTAGAAAGCAAATCATAGCACAGGGAGAGAGGTAAGTGAAGTCTGTGAAAGGTATCTGTCTCCCTTCCAAACTTGTCTATTATCTTTTTATTTCATTCATTCACTCCTGGTACATTTTTCTCTCTTTTGCTGAAGTGGATGAGAAATGATATTTGCCTTAAATCATTGGCAAGGCATGGAATTGTATAGGAGTTGTGTTTTCATTTATGTCCTTTAGCTTCACATGATATACAGAATTTAAAGAAACTATGACTGTAAAACATTACCGGTTATGTGCTTTCAGGACAATGATTTCTCTTCCTTCTGCAAAGGTTTCCCTACTGGTATGCAGTTAGTCAAATCATGGATGGCCTGGTGAGAGTCAGTAGCTTCTCTCCCAGGTTTCTGAAGACTGCACCTTGCACAGAACCAGATTCCGTGGTTTGCTTGTGGCTGTGGTTTTTGGATTTATTTGTGTGCATTATCTTTGTCCTTACTAACTTTAAACCAGAGCAGTTTCCTTAAAACTATTGTGTCACTGATCCCCAGTGGACAGTAGAGTCCACTACAGTGTGAAATGTCACGATTGCCCAAAATGCTACAAACGGTTTGAGGAAAAGAGGTTAAAGAGGTTATTGTGGGCAAACATATGCCATAGTTTTTCCATTTTTGACTGTCTGTTGGGCTATAAAGCACAGCTGTGTTTTTCTGTAAAGTTGAGGACTATTCCCATCTTCTAATTTCATTCAGGCAGCATTTTGATATTATATTTAAGCCGGATTCGCTCTACAGCTTACATGATATGAAGAACATTTACCAGCACAAAGAGATATAAAAAGAGGTTGGAGTACATTGTGCAGTTTGGCCCCGCTTCTGGAATGTGTAGGTATACATTCCACATTTCTAATGTAAGTATTGAGTCTTCTCTCTGTTACTGATCTTGTGTACATCAGGAGGATTGCTCCAGTCTATTTTCAATGATGGCACATTGCAGTGTGCTGCTTCTGCCTCCTGACGCCGTGAACCTGACAGGCATCCCTTGGGCTTATTCAGGTGCCTTCTGACATGTCAGAAAGGTGACAGCTTGTTGGGCTTAGAATGACTGAGAAATCCAGCATCCTCCCAAATGCTTTACCACTTCTTTGTAGATCCCGCTGCCATATACAATTCAATAGATGGCATTCTGAAGCAGCTGAAGAATCAATAAATTCTTTCTATTATAGGGCCTTTAATTAAAAAAATGTCAGAAACTGAGGCCATAACAGAAGTAGTGAATTATTGGGTACTGGTTTATGTATGTGCTTCACCATACTGAACACTAAAAAATAGTTTATATGCAGACAAATGGCCAGATATGGTTACTTTTGGACATGTATTCACATTCGAGAAGGCAAAAAAGTTTAGAAATCATTAGGGAAAAAAACCTGAAAATATCATTGTGCCACTGTTTAAATCTGTGTTGTGCCTTGCCTTCTGTGCTGCACTCAATTTTGACCATCAGCTCTCAAAAACCGATCTATCTTTCATCAGCTAAAAAAAGCTGCAGAAGAGATGATCAGGGATGATCAAGGATATACAATGGTTTCCACATGAGGAGAGGTTAAATAGGCTGGCATTCTTCAGGCTGATTTGTAACCAAATGGTGATAACGGAGGTCTCTGAAACCAAAATGTTGCAGAGAAATTGTGACTAGGGAACGACTGTTCTCTGTTTCTCATGCAACAAAGACTGAGGAGTAAAATAAAGCATCAGCAGGCTGAGACCAAACAGGAGGAACTACTTCTACACAAAATGTGGAACTCACTGCCATATGATATTGTAGAAAAAAATATAAATATATTTTAAAAGCTAATATGCCAGTTTGTAGAAGAAAAGCCCATTAAGAACTATGAAATACAAAATCTATGCAGCATAAAGGTGCACATATAACCACTTCCTAACTGATGCTTGCCACTCCAATTAGCATATGTGAGAGAATAGTACTTCTGCATGTTTCTCGTGTTTATCCTTTCTCTGTGAACAAATATAAATAACTGGCTAATGCCAGAGGCAAGAATCAAGGGTTGGCTGGACTTTGAGCTAGCATGACTACACTCATGCTCTGTTTTTACATGTTCTTAATGCACAGTCATTATGAGTATATATTTGCATTTGGAGCACCTGCATCTGTGACTTCATATGGATGGATACTAGACGTACCTTCAGGCATTTTAAAGAGGCTGAAAAATGCAAAATGAAATATGAGAAACACCACTAGATAAATCAAGAATGAGGTAGTGAACCACCAACTCTTTCTATAAAATTCACAATACAGGAATTCTGTTCTAAATGGGAAGGCCTTTGTCTGTAAATTGCATCAATATTTCATTAATTAAATTAATTTTTCTTTCTGTCTTACTTTTGTTTTGTTTAATTAGGATATATTCATTTACAGCCAAACCTCTGTTCAGCTGCTATAAAATATTCATTTCCAGTTGCAGCTTGATAATGAAACAGTATCCTGCAGCCTATTCAAACTGTTGCAAAGCAAGGCAAATCACCAAAGGGAAGGGAATAAATGCATTTTTTTAAAAAAAACAATGGACTTAAACATGCTCAGTGCAAAGTGGTTTCAGGCAAAGGGAAAGGCTGCCAGCTAAAAGGCAATTTATGTAATACATTGGCAAGGAGGTGGGAAGCCAGTGAATAGAACTTAATGAGTTGACAGCTGTCGAGAGCTCCATGGTGTCAGATTGTAGCATTTGTTGCGATCATTTGCAGAGTGTTGGTAAGTGGGAGACTTAGGTACAAGGCATATTGTGGGACCAGCCAGGCAATTTGTTCCACTACCTGTGAGGTGCTGAGGTTCAAAGTGGCCTCGTATAGAAGTTACAGAGCATTTCTCCGCACCTGTTGGAAAAGCTGCGCTTTGTCTGAAAGCAAGGGTTGCGTTCTGACAGGATGAGTACTGGTAGTCCACCGTGGCAGGGCTGTTTTTCTGAGAGTTGTTTGCCTTTGGTGATGAATGGTGTCAAGCTCTGCTGCAGTTTATTTCTGCAGATGCGCACTGCAGGTTTCCTCCACTGATGAGGAGAATTTGCAGAAGTTCCTTTCCTTTTTAGGCAGGAGTCCCAGTTTGTAGGACTGTGCACTCTTTTCCAGTACTTTATTTCATTTCAGAAACATCAAAGAGAGCAGAGGATTTCTCAAGTCTCTCCTAACTTAGCCACACAGAACAGATTGTTACAGTCTATATGGGAGTTCCATTTCTACCATGTGAGTCTTTGCTCACAAAATTTAAACAATTGGATACAATCACAGTAACTTCCTTCTGATGCTTTACACAACACTCTCCTCCAAGTATTCTCACAGCAGCTTATAAACATTTGCTTCTAAGAGATACATGTGCATCTTGACTATCTTAAAAATGAAGCCATGGTGTGCTGACAGGTTAACTGCCCTGTCGAGAGTCATTGAAAATTAGTGGCAGAGGTGTCCCGGTGCTTGGCTCTTCTGTGTAATTCCAATTCTGTTGTGTAATACAGGATATTAGACTAGTTGAAAATCATGGTCCCTTCTGACCTTGAGATCTATGAATCAAAAAAAACCCACTGGCTGCAACCTATTTCTTGCAAATTCCTGACTTGAGTTATTGCAGGTGTATGCCTACTAATAACTGCAGAGACAATTTCGGGATTTTCTAAAAACTACTTTGCTCTCTGAAGCATTTCAGAGTAATACAGTGCTGTACTCCAAAGTTCTGTCAACATTGCTGCAGTGTCCCAGAGTGCAAAAATGCACGTGCTTTGATTTTATATGCCGCTGCCAGTCAAAAGTCTGATGGAGAGATAACTATGCCAACTTTTGTCAGCTTAGCTTGCAACACTCGGAGGTGGTGTACCTCTGCCAAAAAAAACCCTTCTTCTGTCGGCATTGCTGGATCTACAGTGAGTAGCTCTGCCAGCTTAGATATGCTGACGTGGCTGCAATGCCAGTGAGCTCTCTAGTGTGAGTAGGGCCTAAGTCTGAAAATTAAGTGGTAAAAATGCCAGAAGGCACTGCCTTTTAATGTCAGTGGCTTCTATGACTTGTTTCTGAATAGCACAGGTGAAGTTTCAGTAATGATACCATAGAGAGAGGAATTTTAAGGAAAAGTGAACTTGTTTCCTCCCAAGAGAGACTGGAGACATACTGTCATCCCAAAGCTGTTGCTATAGCTGTTACAGCAAGGGAAAATCAAATTTTGTCCTAGAACAAGAATGGTCAGAATCTTTCTGCTTTTTTTTCTTCTTGTTGAAAGGCTGAAACTGATTCGGCAGGATGCCTATGCGCACACTTTTATCTGTCCATGCAGGGACTGGAGTACTTTGGATATGGGGAAAAATACCTCTTGCTGCATTTTGTCCCTGTCCTGATCAACCTGTCCAGTTTCATGTATTCCTTAGACTGAGGTTACATTTTCTGTGGGCTGATACTTGGCTGTCCATAGTCTGGAAGGACTGAATATTTCTATATATTACTAAAGGCTTTTAATGACATTACATAAGATCACGCATAGTTTCTTTTGCGATTTCCACTGTTGTCAACACTGTAATTAGAACATAAGCGAGAACGACTTTCTCGGAGAGCTACCTTGAAATGGTATGTGTCTTACTCAAATTCATCACGCAGAAGCTTCTTTGTTTCATACTCCTTATGAATTTCATGCTATCTTGCAATTGCTACCAGAGGTGATTGAGGTCAGAAATGTTACGTTACAACACAGCTGAGTTTAGAGGCAGCTTTACTGACAGCGAAGGAAGTTTTCTCATGGATTTAGAGCTTCATGTCCTCTCCTTCTGACAATATACCTTTGGATACTTGTTTCCTAGTGTCTCCCAGCTTTGGCCGTGGAAATCTGAAGGGTGCAAGAGAAAAACCTTGTAGTACTTGATACTGTGATAGACAGAATTGCAGAGAAACAGAAAGCCTCTTCACTGGGTGTGGGTTGGGTTTCTCCCCCTCCTTTAAACAGGTAGAAGTATAGATGATCTCAGCATGTTCCCGGTGGTGTTTAAAGCTGCCTGAATTCCTTTGTCTGGCTCTCTCGCTCGGTAAGTGCATTCCAGCTGAGCATCTATTGGGCCATTAAAGCTAACTTTGTTCCTTTTTCATTTTACAGAAACACAAGAGATTGATTTGCCTTTACTACAGTTAATCAAACTCAATAGAGAGCTAAATAAATAAGCAAAGAAAATGGCCTTCTTATCCATCACAGAGAGCAAATGTTCTGATTAGGCAGAGGCTGCAGAGAAACCCAGCAGGGATAAGTGTTCACCATGTTTGTTGTTTATGGGAGTCTGCCTACCCAATGGCAGAATTTTCCTGCGTGACAACTGTTTGCAGCTTGGACCACTTGATGTGACATTTAAATGAAGTTCAGCTCAAATTTAATGGGATCCCAGGAGGCATTTGTTATGTTCAGCAGCTGAGGACGTTGAAGTTTACCTGGCTTCATCAATACTTGATGGATCAAGTATGTTTTTGAAGCTGATGGGTAGATGTTTGATGGGAGTATTGCGTAAATCTCTTTCTTTATTTCAGTTAGGATTAGAGAAGAATGGACAAACTTCTGTCTCCAACTTTCCTAAGTTATGCTCCATGATTCCTGCTGGTGGTGGGACTGATTTGGGTTGCTTGCTGGCTTTTTTGTTACCTAGTTTTTGCTAACATGTGGTGGGAAGTCAGTTCCCTATCCCTCCAGTAAAGTTGTTAGTCTATTCACATTTCAAAAGGAAAGGAAAAAAAATGTTAATGACAGAAAAGCATGATTTTTAAGCATCAGATATTTGACAGAGGTATTCTTGGATGGAACAATGTCTGGAACTGTTTAACTTGATTTTTATTAGATGTGACCTTGCATGTTAGTAAGTTAATGGTAATATATACCTTTTGTTGTGCATACAGATGCTTCTGTACTAGCTACTGACAACCGTTTATATCCTATAGTGAGACATAAAGGATGGACTTGTGGTTAAGAGACTGTCACTGTTCCTGGGTTCTGTCACAGCTGCCTTTGTGACCTTCTCTATGTTTATGAACATTCTTATTGTTTTTAAACTAAAACTATTTATATCCTTTTTTTAGCAGGTATGTTGTATATATGCTTATATGTAGGTATTTAGCAACTGTTTTCCTTCGCTAACTGTTCTGTCTATATGTTCTTCAGGGAGCAGTTGCAGGTGCTGATATGTACCTAGCAGGCCAGGGTTTATTCTGCATTTATTTATTTTTTACTACATTTATTCTGCATTTAAATGTGTGTGGCTGCCCTCTTCCCCTTGTGAGCTAATGTGTGAATCCTGTGAGTAACAGTATTTAAATGCCATTTTCTAAGTGTGTATTAAGGTTTTGAGAGAAAGAGAAATATTTGTCTGGAAAGAGTAGTCTAGTGCATTAATGCAAATATTCAAAGATAGTTGTTTATCTTATTGGACTCAGAGGTACTTACAATAATTGCAGAAGTTGTTTTAAGGCACATTTGTTTAGAGTAATTATATTTATTGTTACTTTATGAATAACATACCCTGTCACATTAGATTTGAAGTGCCACAGTTTGGACCATGGAACAGGGTGTTTTCTCCTTTATGAATTTTACCATTGTATATGCCAATATGTTGTGGCCTCTATAATAATGAGTAGCAGAAATTAAGAGAGAAGGCAGGGAAGAAGGCAAAGAACTCCCCAGTTTAAAAAATTGACAGAAATGACTGTGTAGCCCCTAGGGCTGGCTTACCGATCACTTCCCATTTGACTCTGGGAGGGATGCTGGGGGCCAGCGTGGCCCTTCAGTGCAGCCAGGGCACGGCAAGTGCCCCGCCACTATCATCTGCTGGGCTGGGCTTTTGCAGAGCGGGTGCGATCTATTAGGCTGTACTGTAACTTGCCATCAGTGATAGATACGTGAGTGTGCTCAGATTTTCTCCAGGGAAAGATGTCTGCTGGGAAAAGGTCTCCCATATCTAATTTCTCATTAAGCTTCATTTGTAAGAGATTATGAGGTCCCAGCACCACGTACTATGGCAATAGGAGTACTGCTTTAAAAATAGAAACAGGATTTATGTGGTTTATTAATGAGCACATAAATAGAAATGCCAGCTAAATTGCATACGTGACTGCCTCTCTGCTACATAGTAACTTTACGGGTTTGTTTCTTTTAAATCTTGTTAGGGGGGAGTGCAACATGGTGTGCAGATTCTGAGGCTTAAGAGATTGTCATTAAAGCTACTGTGCTGTACTTAGTTATTTATTTCTTGCTCAGAGTGATCCAATCAATAACAGAACAAAATCAAATACAACCCCCTCCCCTTCAAGGAAGAAAAGACAAGCTAAATAAAGATGTCCAGGAGAAAATGCCAGCAAACGACATATTGATTTCCAGCAAAGGAGCAAAGTGTAAATGAAAAATATTCTTCTGACACAGTTATTAAGTGCAAGCTAGCACGCAAAGAAAGCCCATTTACTCTTACTAGAGGCAGAGTCTTCAAAGGGCAGCTGATTCATCTCAGATCATTTGAGTCTCTAACTTTCTGAAACATAGGCTTCCCTTTACTAAATGTAAAGTATTTTTCGGTACTTAGACTTTGCTTTGAGAATGTAAAATGTTTACTAAAATTCTGATTGTATGCCAAGTAAGCAGAGAATTTGTTTTCTCTCCATTTTATAGCAATATAAACAGAAGCATGAGGAAAGGAGACAATTTCTCTGACATCAGACAATGAATTAATGACAATATCAGGAATATAAAATCAAGCAACATGAGGGCTCTGATTCAATGTCCTTGGCAGTTTGAACTGGGGCAACTTAAGGAGCTAATGCTCCTCAGCAGTCTGCCCTGCCCTTCTGCTGGTGGAATAGATAACGTTTGCTCTTCAGCAAGTGGGGTTCATAGCCCAGCATATTAATAAAATTATTTCTGTGGCAGTTTAAGTTAATACATCAGACTGTGTGCAGCACGGGCTAGGGTCCATACCAGCAGGATACTAAATTCTGATAATAGGCTGGCTTTTTCTTACATACCTCACGAATCTTTATTCAGCGTTTGCTTCCTGCGTCTTGCTTTAAGCAGATGATGAGGAGAGGGATAAGTTGAAGCCTGTGCCTCCCAGTGCTTTTGGGTGGTTGTCAGTTTTGCTAAGGGGGGATCGCAGCACATGGGAAAGCACTCTGAAACTATTTTCAGAGCATTCCCTAAAAGAAAGTCTTCTGTTTGAAGACACTTGGACAAGCATTGGGAAACAACAGTGTGTAGATTGATGTGATTTTCTGAAAGTCAGGCTCCTGAGCAGTGCCTGAATTTCAACAGTTTTGACCACAGTAACAGTGGGAGTTACTGTGGCTTCAGCTGTAATGGCTTAATTTTTAGGATAAAGCTGTTTAGTTAATTTAGTTCATGGTGGGTGCACCTAGTGTACCTTTCTTACGGGCTTTTCATCTGCATCGCTACCATCTGTGTAACCAGGGTTATGCTTAAAACAGAGGGCTGACGGTTTCTGTTTCAACTGACAGGTTTCTTTGAACAAGAAATAAAAATATAATAGGGAAGGGGAACAAACTGTAGCAAATGATGAAAAGGACATTCCGTGTGAAAATTCTACCTGTGTGTTTTGGTTTGGCCTGGATAAATGCCAGGTGCCCACCAAAACCGCTCTATCACTCCCCCTCCTCAGCTGGACAGGGGAGAGGAAATATGATGAAAGGCTCGAGGGTCAAGATAAGGACAGGGAGAGATCACTCAGCAATTACTGTCACGGGCAAAAAAGACTGAACCTGGGGAGAAAAGGGAGTTTAATTCATCACCAATCAAATCAGAGTAGGACAGTGAGAAAATAAGTCCAGATCTTAAGACACCTTCCCCCTACCCCTCCTTTCTTCCCTGGCTCAGCTTCGCTCCCATTTCTCTCCCTCCTCTCCCCGAGTGGCGCAGGGGGACGGAGAACAGGGGTTGAGGTCAGTTCATCACACATTGTCTCTGCCGCTCCTTCCTCCTAAGGGGGAGGAGTACTCACTCTCTTTCTCTGCTCCAGCGTGAAGGTTACTCTCATGGGAGACAGTTCTCTACAAACTTCTCCAACGTGAGTCCTTCCCACGGACTGTAACTCTTCACGACGTGCCCCAGCGTGGGTCCCTTCCACAAGGTGCAGTCCCACAGGAACAGGCTGCTCCAGTGTGTGTCCCCCACGGGGTCACAAGTCCTGCCAGCAAACCTGCTCCGGCGTGGGCTTCTCTCTCCACAGGTCCTGGCAGGAGCCTGCTCCAGCGTGGGGCTCCCCACGGGGTCACAGCCTCCTTCAGGCATCCACCTGCTCCAGCATGGGGTCTCTTCCACGGGCTACATGAGTTGCAAGGGAAGGCTCTCTGCTCCAACATTTTGGGCACCTTCTCCCCCTCTCCTTCTTCACCGACCTTGGTGTCTGCAGAGTTGTTTCTTTCACGTCGTCTCACTCCTCTCTCTAACTGCTGTCTCCCCGCAGTTTTTTTTCTTCCCTTTCTTAAATATGTTATCAGAGAGGCGCTACCACCGTCACTGATTGGCTTGGCCTTGGCCAGCGGTGGGTCCATCTTAGAGCCAGCTGGCACTGGCTTTATCAGACATGGGGGAAGCTTCTCACAGAAGCCACCCCTGGAGCCCCCCAGCTACCAAAACCTTGTCATGCGAACCCATAACACTGTGTGATTACTCTGAGAGGCACTATACTCAGATAATGACTTCAGTGTATGGACACACAACGTTCATCTTCAAGGTACTTCTCTGGAAGCAGGCAAATGCATGTGGAAAGGAGCAATGGAGGGGGGGGACAGGGAGTCTCCTTTCATGCTGAAGCTGTATCTTTGTGTTTAAGCCAAGAAATTGTATTTTACAGTCCAGTTCAAAACTCTTGCAAATCTTGAGGGTTACACTGAATAGTATGGAAAAGACTTGCCAGTTGACGCTTTATTACATCAAAATGAAAGGAGCACTTTTCTCTTGGGAAAGGAAAGAAGCAGAAAAGCAAGTGACTCTGCATATATAATCAATAAACAACCAATCTACATTCCTGGAAATGAAATTTTATTTATTTATTTAGCTCCTAAGTAGGATGTAATTTCTTCAGGCCAAGAAATAAATTGAAAGGATTTAGAAGGATTTGCTTATTAGCAGAACACCACATAGCATTACATTCCTTCTGCTTTTGGGAAGGTACATTGAAGTTGGGTTAGGCTGCTGTGGTTCAATACTTCTCTTTCCCCTGTCAGGGTGCCTTGAACAACACAGAGATTAATCCTCCCCACTTCCCTTTTCCCCCTCTTTTCTCTTCCTTGTCTTTCTCCCTCTTTGCCCTCCCTTCCCTTTCTCTCTACTCACACCCTTCGCAACATCAGCACCCTTCCCACTGCCAGCAGAGACAGACGGCAGAAACGTTTTCCCCCATTGTCTTTGCACAGCTTAGGGACAGAACACAGTCCCTGAAATTTGGCATCAAACCTGGTCAAGAAGAGTCAGACCTTACAGTCATAATGAACTATTGATTCTACTGAGACAGGCTTTCAGTTTTCAAAGGACTAATTCAACTTTCAAGGCTCTTTTTAAACATGACTGCCCATGACTCTGGATTGACACACAATTGGGGGCATTATTTTTTGCTTTCTCTTACTTGACTGGCTAGTTACTTAATCTCTTGTCTGTCGTAGTAATGGATAAATGGCTGATTTTAAGGGGTAGCTCTCTCATGATCCCTATTTAATGACACAGTTTGACAGCAAATCAGCTTTTATGTCCAGCCAGGAACAAGCGGCCAGGAAATGCACTTTTGCTGGGCTGCTGTTGAAGGGTACATGGCTGCTGCTTACCTGCCAGCTCCCGGCCTGGAGCCAGGGTCCTGGAAACATAAGTGTGGATTTGTTCCCATGGTCTGAACAGGTCTGCAGCAATGATATTTTCTTGCTCTGAGTACAACTAGCTGAAAGGCTGTGCTGGATAGCTTTACTCCCTGCTTTGGAATGACAGAGAGAAATGCATAATGATGTGTTAATATCACATAGTGATGGAGAGGTTGCAAATACCAAATTGATCTAGAGTGAATTAGATTGGACTGAAGATAGATGGGGCAAGTTCTTCTCCACTAGGGCGTATACACTAATGGTATTCATACCTGAATGGCTTGGGCAACTACTTAATCTCAGTGCTGGTGGTCTCTGGTATTTCCTTGGGGACACTTCTCCATAGTTAATAAAAATCACTATTGAGATTTTTCTTGCTGAAAGTCATCCTAAATTTTTTTGGCTTAATTTTATCCACTGCTTTTTTGAAGCACATTGAATAGTTCATCTTCCTTCCAGATGTTTATTACGCCCTTGTGATACCTGTAGACATTTATCATACCTTTAGTCCTTGCTAAGTCAAGCTCTGATGTTTAGTTTTGCTAAGCCTGTCTCATTCATACATCTCTTCAGTTCTTTCGTCTTTTCAGTGGCTCTTCTCTGAATTGCCTCCAATTGCTCTAAATCTTTTGACACTGAATTGTCCAAAACTAAACTTACTGAGCTATGCTCTTTTTCTGTAAATTGTCGTAGCCCAGTTGAAATCGATGGCAGTTTAAACCAACAGAGGATATGGCCCGCTTGTTTCCATTTTCTTCTCAAGAGAGCCATATGGAGAAAAATTATTAGCTTCATGTTCTTTGATACATTGCCTCTGCAGAGGCAGACACAACCTCAGCAACAGCATATGGAGGTGCAAAGGGCTTGCACATCTTTGTGGCTCTGTCTGTGCTGTGGTAAGAAAATACATGTTGTACTATTCAGTGCTAATGTGTTGGAGAGGATTAATACACTTTAGCCACTGATAGTAGATCCAGGACTGTCCTTAAAATTTTATATGGTGCCAAATTGCTTCTTTTATAATACCTTATTATGATTTTAGCAACACTTCTAATGTTTTCCCATTTGTATGCAGATTCTTTCTATCTCTGTGTAGTAGCTTGAATTTGTCCAGGCTGAGTCTCTCAGGTCTGCTATACTGTAATGAACTCCGGGGTATTTTGCAAATAAAGATTAAATAGAAAATGAGAAACAAATACAAGGTGTAGAAAGGACAGATGAAGGATTCTCATTTAATTGGAATAGTGTGAACAGAATACAAGTTGTTTTAAAAGCCCAGTTATCAAAGTACAAAAGGTTGAGGTATTCAAGCTAGAATTGACACCTAATGAGACAGATGCTTCCTCTGCTGTCTTCTTTTGGCAAGGCAGCAAATGCCTTAAGCCTGTATTTTGCCAAGAAACGTCTTGGTTTCTGAAGACAGAACAGCATCACTAGCATTTTGCCATTCTGGGAGAGCGTTCATACTGTGTGCTGTTATGCACAGAAGGTAGTATGTTGTCCGTATTCCATAATAAATTCGAGATAATTAGAAAACACAACAGTATGGGAGCAGCAGAGGGAGTGAAGTGGTTGGATTTAAGAAAAGTTTGTTGAGTTTCAGCTGTGGACATTTTAGGTGTGAAAGACAAATGCACTGCTCAGATTAATACAACTGTATTGCCCCACTGTTGGGAGGATATTTGTGCATGGCATTTTGTGGTGGTTGTATATCAAGAAGGATTGTAAATTGTGGTTCCTTGGTGGCAGAGAGATTAACACTTCCAACAAAGCATTAAGTGTTCCTTTTCAAATAATGGTGTTGAATTAGAAGTAACGTGGACAGTGTGCAGAAGAGTTTCAAGAAAAAGCAAGCAGGAAAACTGAATCCTACTTTACCCAGGGAAGCAACTGCCAAGTAAGTACTTCTGGAGGAATTTGTCTGCAGGGTTTGAATTTACAGGTCCTTGTCTTTTCTCTCCTACTAGAAGTGAGAACTCCATCATTCTTGGGTGTGTTATTTATAATTTCATAAAGCTGTTCTGTGACAGGACTTATTTTACCCAGCATGCTTAATCTTTCTCAAATAACTGTGCACCCAAAGAGCAAGGTGTCAAAAAAACTGTGCAGTTGGGGAAAGGAAGATTCAGCACCTGCCATTTTGTGTAGAACAAAGGAGCAAAGGTTGTAGATCTGATGCATAAATTCAGACTTTGGGCACTTGGAAGGATAGGACAGGAATGGAGTCATCTTGAGCAGGTCTTGCCATCCTGTCCCAACATTCCTTGCACTTTACGTCCCACATCAGTACATGCAGTGTAATGAACAAAGATGCAGAACCATCACCATGGTGAGATTGAAGAGGCTCTTAGAGTGAATAATTAGGAGGAGGTGATTACAGAGCTAATAATTCATGGAAAGGAACAGGGAGCCAATTCAGTGAAACTGAAAGAATTTGAAGGTAAATATGCCCATAAATCCTCCAGGGTGGACTCAGAGTTTAGCACTTTCTCCTACCCCAGTTTTATTCCAAAGCAATTTCATTAAACACTAGAGAGAGGGAGAGAAAAAATAATAATAGAAATGCCATAAAAAATCTTTCAGAGGAAGGAATAAAAAGGGTTCCTGCCAGAGAGAGATTTTATTGAAAGTTATTATAATACCTATCTTTAGTTTTATGGCCTTTAATGCAGGGCCAAGTAATTTCAAAGCTGGAATTCTTTAAAAATGAAATACATATTTTTAAAATAGTATAGTATGAATTATTATTTTTAATATAGAATTTAGCTAATATATGGAATAGAAAAATATTTTCTCTCTCACGTTCTTTCCAATGAAAACACAAACATCATTTCCATCACAGCATATGGAGAAATTTCATTACTACCATGTTGCCTGTACATAAGAATGTTTAGCATTTACCATCTCAAAATTGCTGGACAAACACTAAAGAATTAATCCGTTTACCTCCCCTGGGGCCAATGAGTAAGTATAATCAGCCCCATTTCAAAAATGGGGAAAGGGAACGAGAAATGGAATAGCTTGTTTTGCTTACTGCCTCACAGTGAGCTATTTCTGATGAGAAGAAATCATGTTGGTGGAGAGATTTCTGGGATCACTGCTCAGTAGCCTCTCCTGTTCTGTGGAAGCAGCAAGTTTAATAATCACCTAGTAAAAGTTTTCAGCTCGTGAAGGGTTTTGAAAGGTATGGGTTCCAGGTACAAGAAGTTATGGTCTTCTGGAGGCTTCCTCAACTCTGTTTCTGTGGTCAGGAATCTGCTGCTGTTTCTCACTGAAATAGCTTTATTCCTCTGGGATGATTCAGATGTTGGTATCTGAGTGGAAGGTGCATGGAAAACCAATATGTGATGGGACTAGAAAATCAGCTAGTGATGGATTGTGATGGAAAGTACTGAGATTAAAAGCACAAGATAGGAAATGGCAAGACAGATTAGTGTACTTACCTTTTCTGTGGTTTCTAGAGATCTCGTTAATGACCTTGACTTAAGTCCAACACCACTTCTAGAGGTTTTTCTTTTTTTCTAACCCTCATTTTTATACATACAAAACCAGTAGCATGGGACAAACAGCAATTACAGATAGCAAGATAAACTGGAATATCAGGGGAAATTGCTTGCAGTGGAGATGGGGAGAAAAGGACACAGATTAATTAATAGACTCAAGTGTGGAACCAGTGATGAAAAAGTGCAGATGCAGGTAGCAGTTGGCAGGGTTGATGAGTATTGCACATCACATCTTTGCATTTTTTCTGGGTGTGACTGACTATGTCCTTCTCCATCCAGAACCAACACAAGTTGCATGAGGATTTTGTAGAAGGAAATCCAGCACTCCTATCTAAGAGTGCAGCATACATATGTTGCATGTACTGACCTTAAGCTATTTATTAAATGGGAAATCGATCAAGAACATAAGCAAAGGCCAGGCTTCGTGACTTCTCAGCTCCTACTCGGAACTCATCTTCTCTTCAATATATTTCATCCCCCACTGTCCATAATGCACAAAAGTGTCTGGGGTGCTGCATAGGCTCACCTCGCCCAACACCCTGCTACTGGCCCTGGCCATACGTGGAGCCTCAGGGAGAGAGTCCTGACCAGCACAATGCAAATAGTGATACTTCTTTGGTCTTCAGCATCTGTAGCACAGGGAGTTCCCAAGCTAGGTATGGGGTATTTAGTAGCACTGGGTGGATGTTTTTATCCTTAATTTGGCCAATGACTTCCAAAATGCATCTAAACTTTTCTTACCTACCAGTATCCTGTTGCGAGGGGTTCCTCAGTTTAAAAAAAAAAAATAAAAATAAAAGGGAAAACTATTGTGTGAAGAAGTATCACCTGTTTTTTTCTGAGCATGCTGTCTTTCTAGTTTCTTACGATGCCTCTAATAAGCAAGAGGGGAAAAAAATGGTTATAAAGGAACACCTTATTCTTTACAAATACTGACTCAGATTCTCAATTCAGTTGGATTAGATTATAAATTAACGTTGCACAAAGCCCATAGATGTGAGCAAGTGGGTCAGTAGATAGGTATAGCACTTGATAAGCGACAACCACACATTGTTATAATTTTAATGTTTATTTCCTACTTGAAGCAAAGCACCACTATTCTTCTATGACATCCTACATGTGAATTGTTTGCTCTTCAGCCAAGAGCAAAATCCACATGATCAAAATTCAACCTGGAAATCAAAACCAATTGCCAGGGTCTGAGCAAGGTCTTCTAGTAGTGATGGATAGTTTATTCTTTATTCATAGTGCTGTCCTTAACACTCTTTTACAAGTGCTTTAGGCAACTGTAATATAAATCTCCAGTTTCACTAGCTACATTTCACCTGCTTAAAAAAATTTCTTGCAGTATAGTTTTGTTGACTTATTGTGCTAAATTACTTTACAATAGTGCAATTAAAAATTATCTTTCTACCTAGGGACAGCTGCATTTCACTGTTGGAGGATATGATCACTGTTTGTAGAAGTTATAAAGCGATTTGGTGTCATTCCGGATAAATAATGCTTTGTAAAATGTATGTGACAGAACCAGAAGAATTATAGAAAGTAAATTTCTATTTTGTGCATTCCTCCTTTCTTGACCTCTCACTGAACAGCCAAAATTTTAAAGCCATTTTGTTTTAAGAGAGAAGTTACCAGGATTTCAACAGTATTCTTCCATTTTCTATGACTGAAAGAAGATGCTAAAAAAATGAACTTAGCATGTAAGGCAGGAAATTGCTTTGTACATGTGACCTTCAGTTCCTTTTAATCTTGCCTCCTCATTGAGGCAAGATTATGAAAGTATTTAACGAAAATATTTAAGCATGAAACTACTGCAAGATTGCATCCTACAAAATGTTGCCAAATGACAATGCCAAGGTACAACTCAAGTAACACGTACGGTAGGGATTCCGTTACCTCATGGCTGGTTTTTACAGATACTCTATGTTTATAATTTGTATTTACAGCTGACCGATCCTATTTTTCTTTGTTGGCTCACTCTAAGCCACTGAAATTAAGAGTGAAGGAAAGTCACATTCAATTTGATCTTTCTGACTGAAAGCTCAATTCTGGGTTTTTCCTTAGCTCAGATCGAGAGAAGGAGTGCAAGGAACTTCTGGCAGCAAAGGGACTTGCTAGTGTTAGGACCATGGGAGGCTAAAGAAAAGGCTGAGACCTCAGAACACTTGTGCAAACAGAAAAGGGAACATGCAGCATGTTGGAGACAGATGTAGCGGATATAGAAATATAAAGGAGACCTTATTTAAAGCTGGAGAGTCTTTTTAAGGAATAAGGATTTGGAGGGCTTGTCATGATGTGAAATTCCCAGGAATATTCATCTGGAGTACGAAAGTACAGCATACGAAGTACTGCCACCCAGCCTCTGAGGAGCTGAGATTTCAGCAATGCTTCCTGCCTCGTGAGGAAGATTTTAGCTGTTTTGTTTCAGGAGTCATCCCACTGATAAGGCTGCTCAGCAGAATAGAGAGCTCTCTGTGAGGGGAAGTTGTTAAGGGAGACAATTTCAGCAGAAGCCATGGTTTGAGCTGATGCTGCTGAGCTGGGGTAATTTTGTACTGTGTGCAGGAACGTTACAACCTGTGTCCAGAGGCTGCCACAGACTCTCCCTAATGGTCTACATTACTAATTCAACTAATTGCAGCAATTACAGGCAGGAGATGCTGCTGGGAAGAGACGCCAGTACACTTCTCTCTAACATGCTGCAGTACATGCTGCTCATTAATTAGACCAGCAGAAAAAAAGAAGCAAAAAAGAAAAAAAAAGAAATTAAAAATCACCAGCTGGAAATGCAAAGGAATGTGCTGAAACCTGTAAGGGATGTGAACGGTTGCAATTTAGTTTAAGCCTTTCAGAACCAGACTTTCCAGCCTGTCAGCCCAGTCACAGCAACATCCCTGTTCTCTTGGCAAGCAAGCAGGTGAGTTTGCCTGTTGGGCTAACCTGATGCATGCAGCCATTCGTCAACAAAGAGGTTGCACAGATATTTACTATCTGGGTAGATACAAAGGATTCTCAGCCCAAGAGGTGCATTAACAGAGCAGGAATTACCTCTACCTCAGAGTGATGCATCTAGCAACACAGCAAAGAGTACTGTTAGCTGCCTGGGTGATGCATTATTATCTGAGATCTTATATGTTTCTCTTTACAGCAAGCATGTTCAGCCTGAGCATGCCTCATATGTTGAGTGTCTCAGTAGGTGCCTTCTGGCTGGCCCTGCGCGGTATTGACATTTATCAAGGAGCCCAGTGTGTTGCAACCAGACACATCTACTTTGGCTGTTGGAGGACAGTTTACCAGCCAAGCAGGTGTCATAGCCCGCTGTACTTGCTGTGCACAGTGTCACCCGCCTGCTAACCGAAAGAGCCCGGCAGGCACACCGCACCTGTGCACACCTGAAATATTCAACAGCACTGTATAAGCACTATTCCTCTGAGAGGGGAATCCAGTTCCATGGAGGGTGCATTTACACAGGCATATCTCGAATGCTGGTACAAGTTAAATATTTTAAAAGTTACAATTCTGAAAATTTTTTTTCTACAATACTTAGCCGCCTCTGTAACAGCCTCTTGACTTGCAAGTATCTTATTTTTTTTTCCTCTGTTCTTTTTCCTTCATTCCTTTCCTTCACATGCCAGACAACAGATGACATTGTTTCATCAGCTGAATGTTCCAGTGATGATGAAGATTTCATTGACTGTGAGCCCAGTACAGGTAAGTCAGGTCAGTCTTGTTTTGCTTGCTTTCTGATTTCATTTGCAAAAAACAATGCATACATATATTTATATGTGTGTGAATGTATACATATATAATTATATATGTATATATATGTGTGTGTATATGTATATATGTACACTTATGTATATATACACTGTATATAAAATAAAAATTATACAGCCAAGCATCAGATCCCATGGACTTGGCAACAGCAAAACACAGATATGTAGTCACTATTTGGTTAATATAAAGTTATTTGCACGGAAAGCCAAACTTCCTGAAAGTGATCCCAGCTAATTAATAGTTTACATGTTTCTAGCAGTTACTTCACTGATATGGTGGGAAAGCAAAAATATCAATGTGGTATGTCGCAAGTGATAAAGATTGATGAGGTGGGGAGGGTAAATGTTTGAAAAACGGGAGAGAAACAAAAGTGAAGCAATAGTGGTTTATTAGTGTTGTTTCATCTTTGTTAATTGCTCTGAAGATGGACTGTAAAAGGAATCATTTGTCCATGGGATTTTGAATACAGTTAACATGGTAATGTATTTATACTAATTTTGTTTCCTGTGAACCCAAAGAAATTGGGGACCACCAAAACATAGTTCTAACATAACAAAATTAGTAGTAATTCTTGCCCTGTTATCTGCAGTGATGCTTCAAAATGTATCCGTTAAAGAGTCAGAAGGACTGGCCACGTGGAACTGACTCAACTTCTCCCTTTCAGATACATTTTGATAAATTGATGGCTTTTCATTCTGGTGAGATATATGATGTGATATCCAGCAGGCAACTGCAGTCTATTTTATTTCTTACAGGCTTTTTCAAGTCTTCTTTTTTGAGGCTTGCCATGAGTTAAGCATTTCTATAATAGAGAACAGACATCATCGAATTTCTGTGTACATTTAAAAGAAAAAGCGAGAGTTTGGTTAGAACCTTTTGTCCTTAAACGTGAAACATATGAATAGTTGAGGATTTTTTTGTTTTGTTTTGTTTGTTTTTGCTTTGTTTGATTTGGGATTTTCTTTTCTTTAAAAAAAATCCCCAGAAAGCGTTATAAATGTTCTGATTTTAGTTTCCTGAAACCATTTGATTAATACAACAATAACATTAAAATTCACCCAAGGCTAGTCCTTTCATATTTTTTATCAATTTGTCATGCTGTGCCTGCATTTTTTGGTAGAACTTGGTCCTGCAGTAACCTGAGATTGGCGTTGCCTTGTAGCTGGGAATTTCCACCCGTACTCTTGACTTGCCCATGATGGCAGGAGTGTCAGTGACACAACTGATGCTAACAGACAGCTCAGCCTAGTTCCATCTCTTTTTTCACAGATCTCTATGCATTTTTCAACTCCCCACCTGGCTGAAAAGCAGTCCAAATAATACTAGATTGTGAAGCATAAACAGTGTCAGTACTGGGATTTTAAATAAAGGTAATAATGAAATGCCAGCACTGTGATTATCACGAAAGTGAGGCACGAGTCTTATAAGACAATTCTAAAAGATTAATGTACCACAACTGACATGCAAGTGAATGGGTAGGAATCATTTCATTATAGCTTCACTAGCATTTCAAGACTTCGTTTTTTTTTTTTTATTCTGATTGCCAAGTATTTCATTTAAAGGAGGAAACGAGAATTTTATCAGACTCCTCCTCTTGTGTATTATTGTAATTTATATTTCAGCATTGAAATCATGATTACTTCAGTGGCTGTAAAATGTAATAGCAATGTTTTCAGCACAAGCTGAAATGTATTTTTTCCATTTCAGTGGAAAAATCAAAGTTTGAGGAGAAATTTGCTAAAACAGGTTGTTTAGCATGAAATTTCAGAATGCTTTAGAGCAACACTTCCAGACTAAAAATACCTCTTTCCTGACACAGTTAGAAATCTAATGCTATAAACAGGTACAAACTGGATTTGTAAAAATGACTTGCTTTTGAAAATCCTGCTAAGCATTACAGTAGGCAGCTATAAGTGCCTACAGACATTTGAATATCTACTGTGTAAAATAATGTTTCACTGAAAATCTGATGAAGGTACTCTCCTAAACTTCTAGACATTCTTGAAAATTTCACCCAGTATCTTTTATTGCACCCTACTCCTCCTCCATAGGACTATCATCCACAAGAGCCACAGAAATATGAATCTTTTCTTGGGAATTACTGTGGCATTGAGAATATAAGTAAGTCTGATTATATGTTAAAAAAATGGTCCTTGCTGATGAAATTTGCACTTCCAGATTTTGAGGTTTCCTGCTCTCAGAAGTGCTGGTGTACACAGTTGTCTTAAAGAGGAGAGATATGCAGATCCTGTTTGCCCCCAAAAGTATAAATTTAGCTCATTTCATAACAATAATAAGAAAAAGTAACAGGTTTATGGTGCGCCTCATTTAGGTTTTTGTCTGTCTTGTTGCCTCCACTCCCGGTGCATCCAGGGAAGGCAGAACAGTGTCTGCAGTGCAACTGGTACCAAAGCACTCACACATCCCATCCTGCTCTGGAGTGCTAAAGCAATCTGAGCCAGCTTAGCAAAATCCAGTGATGCTGGCTTGGCTGAGCAGATATGTTTGCCTTTACACTTCACCAGCCAAGTCAGGATTCTGGCCATACGCCAAGATCTGGTACTAAATGTATACATCATGGAAAGAAAAGAGCAGGATTATCTTGCTTGTATTTTCTAGTGTGTGGATTTGGATTTATTTTTTTTTTAATTGGGCCCATTTGAAGTTGCTTCCTCCTGTTCTGTTGACAGGTCAGTGTATTTTATGCTGCATTCTGGTTTGCCTGATCACTTTTGCAGCAAATTGAAAATTAAATGACCTAACGCAGCACAAGCCACTTTTTGTTGCTCTGATAATGTGTAGCTTTTAAAGCTCTTGAGCTTCTGCCAAATGCCAGAACTTGGCCTTCCATCACTCTCATGGTCCAGTAATGCAAAGGTTACCGAACTCCCTGCTGCAGCTGTGAGATATGATATACATCACTATGAACCTGCTGTGCAATAACCAAGACAAGGGCAGCAGAGATTGTTGCCCTGCAAATCAAAAGCTTTCAGATTTCATATGGGTCAGAATCAAATCTCTAGATCTAAATATATTACTTTGGACTTGGTCCCACCTGGATCAGAGGCAGTACCCTACAGAGTCCTTTTGAAGACTTTGGTTTTGGTGTACTCAAAGATAGTTCAAAAGATAGAAAATCATATTCTCTTTGAGGCTAAATATCTTATGACAACCATTTGCCATGTCTGAGTGCTGCTTAACTCTGTCTGTTGAATCCAAGACCTGAATCTCAGTCAGCTTGTGATCCGCATCTGGATACTTGCATCTCTTTGAAAGAAGATGATATAAAGGCAATTTCCTCACTCCGCTCCTCTCAGGAGTTTTCTTGCTAGCTTGAGACACTTACTGTAGCATGCTGGCTACCTCTCTGTGCCCCACTTCCAAAAGCGATTTCTGTTGGGATTTCTGTAGATCCCGTTGTGTAGAGACCAGGAGCTGTCACAGGACCTGACCTGACTGAGGTAGCTTGCAGGCATCCTCCATAGGCAACTATGTATGCATAAGGAATTATTCAAACAAGTGGTGGCAATGACCGCTGTGAATCCAAAACCCATCTGTATTTTACACAAGGAAAAAGAAGGCATTGCAGGTTCAGAGATAAAAAATACTTCCTATTCATCTTACTGCAGATAAGCCTAGGTACCCTTAGATCTCTAGATCTTCCGTAATGGCTTACTGCAAATGATACAGAGGGCATAAAACGGTTCACTTGCCCTGAAGAAACATTTACTTACAGTTGAGAGCAGTCCCTCTCTCATTTCTATGGGAACGTTGCTATTCCCAGTACATGTTCAAAAACATCCTGGTTTCTGAGCCAGAAAAAACATGCTTTTCTCTGGTATGAGTACAGGACTGTCTTCTGGCCTGTTTCAGGTAGATCTGAGGCTCAAATATTCAGGTTCCCCAAAGATGAAGCCAGAGTCCCGAGTCTGCACTTTTGAACACAGCTCTGCAGAGTGTTTTGTTCACTCAGCCACTCTCAGAGAGTGAGAGATTTGTAAGGGAAAAAACTCCTAACTGGGGAGCACTGTGCCGTCGTAAAGAAATAAAGCATTTATCTCCTTTCAGTCAAATGAGAAGCACCCCTACAATCTGATCTTACTGATACTTCAAAGCCATGAGGATTATAGTTATGCTTTCCTGACAGCAGCTGCTGCTGTCTCCTCCTACCATGGCCCTTGTTCCCGTTAAAGGTGTCCGTTAGCTCAGCACTCCGGCACCAGGCAGACTGCATGCTGGTGGCTTGGCATCTGACTGGAATCATAAACCAGGCTGCTCATTGCTCTGGTCAAAACAGTAAGACCTAAATACTCCCCAGTTAGCCTGAAGCCCATAATGCAACCAGCTGGAATGGTCTATAGGGCTTAATCCTAGCTCCCTGGCTTGAGACAGCCTGTGTTTCTTTCCTGGTGCGGTTGCCAGCTTCCTATCAGCCCAACAATTTCCTAGGTGATTTTTTTCCAGAGAAATTTATTCTGTGTTTCCCAAAAGGCTTCATATATCATAAGGTCGATATCGCCTAATCAGACTTGTAAGCTTTTCCCATGAGGGACCAGACACAGCTACGGAGATGCCAGAATCTGCACTTTGTACTGGAAGTTACGCAGTGTTTTGTAGCGTATACCAATACACAGGAGAAACATATCCTACAGGTATGGTGTCTGTATCTATAATTTACTGGTCTGCACCCATCCACTTCAGGCTACTGATTTATGGGCTAGGACAATCAAGCTTCCTTCCATATAAGCTGCAGAACTGGGTACAGGTTAAATTGCAGAAAACAAGCAGAATCTCCCTTCCCAGAGTCTACAAGCAGCCAGCACGGTATAAAAAGCAGCATGCTGGAAGTGAAGAAACCTTGACTGAAGAAACCCAAGAGAAGCGATGATTTGGCTCGTCCTCCATAAACTGCATCAACCTTCTTGAAGCACGCAGGGAATTTTCATTGCTCTCCTCAGGGAAACATCCCCCATAAATCCAGTGCTCAATTAATCCCAGTCTATTCTGTCAAAACAGACCGAGTTCTGCTCTGTTTCGCGTGCTGTGAAGAAGAAGTGGCCTTTAAAGTTGGGTGTATGGCTCAGAGTACATAGAGAAGTAGGCTTCCCAGCTCACAGGCTGAACATCATACGGACCCACAGGAGGGGGATTCCTCCGTGGCACTTCCCAGGGTGTAATAACATCACTTGTTTGATGGAATTTCCTAGCTACGGTCTTGAAGCCAAAACAAAAACAAACAAACAAGTTTTACTAATCAATCATGCAGATGACTTACATGAATTTAAGGAATTTTTTTTTTCTTTTTTACATTAGAAATTTATACTGAGTTTGGTTTTCAGCATATTGGTCTTTTTTCCTAGGTAAACTCCAAAGGCCCCACCTGTGAGGACATTTTATCTATATATGCACTATATACAGTGTGCATATATATCTATATGTGTATATACTAAAATAATAAATGACCAATATCGACAGTAGCCCCTATCATCCAATCACATGTTTACACAGAAATTCATGCCTTCATCTAACCCTGGCATCCGCTGGCGTGGACAGATGCATGAGATTGTTATTTCTTGGTGAACAAAGCACGTTAATTTCTTTTTTGTTAGAGTTTTTTCTTTCTTCCTTTTATTTATTTGTTTACTTTTAATTGATAGTTTCATCTACCAATTAGCCTTGGGGTAGGGTGGGGCAGGGAGAATAAAAAAATTATACAGGTATATCCATCGATATATACACGTATATTCCGCGTATATATAGATAGATATTTACATTGTATATATTTGAAGAACATTTTCTGTCGTTTCACCTCATCTTGTGCCGCATGAATTTTTGGTGATTGACATTTTAGTTTCTTTTATATTTCTTTCCCTTTTTTTTTTGGCTCGTAATGGTGCCATACCGCTATTTTTTAGTTTTTAAAATCATTGCTGTACTTTTCAATTTATATTTTTGGAGTTCTTCCAACAAAATAATGGTTTAATCATCTCAAGAAAGAGATATAGATCTGCAAACCAATAAAGGCAACAAAATCTTTTCTTGCCATCCTTAAGAAATCCACATTTTCAGACATCCCAAGAAAGTTGTGTGCAAAAAGAATGAAAATTCTTTCCCCTCCTTTCTATTTCCTCTTCTCCCTACCTTTTTTTTAAACTTTTGCAAAGTCTCTATCCTGTCTTTTCCCTTTTCCCTTTTTTTTTAATTGAGTTCAGAGAAAAAACACACAGAAGGAAAAAAAGACTCCCCTTTACCCCTGCATTCTCCCAGGAAAAATTCTTTCAACAAATCAAGCCCTACAAACCACAGATGGCATAAAAAGAATTTTATTGCAATGCAGAGTATCTGTCGTATCTTTTATTTCTGGGTCAGTGACAGCTCATTTTTATGGCATGCTGTAGTTTAGCTGATGTAACTAACCATGGCCTTCATTAACCGGTGCATGGGCTGTGATGACGCCATCTTGTGTTTCATCAGAGCTGCGCATTCAGGCTAACCGAGCAAGTCTGTAGTGTATGATTTGGGGGGATATCGTTTCATTTTTAATTTTTAGTTGTACTATAATTTCTTCTTTTTGGAAGAGTTATGCCAGCACCGTTGGCTGCTTCTTGCAGCCTCAGCGTTATATATCTACTTAATTTTATGGGTTTTTTTGCTCTTTTTTATTTCTCAGTAGCGAATTTACGTCTTGTCTGTGTCCATCTGTCGTGTCAGTGTGTCTTGGAGTCCATTGGTCCAGTGTTGTTATGTGATTCTGTTCTCTGTTTGTAAGCTGGTGTTCAGCTCCCTGCCGCTCTGCCATCCCTCTTCCCCTGTCCTTCCCCTCCTCCTCTCGCCACCTGCCCGAAGGGGGGTCCACAAAGGGGCACCAAGCTTTGAAAGCTGTTCTGAGGGTCACCCCCAAGGCTTCGGGCCAGAAGGCGCAAGAAGTCCGCGCAGCTTCTTAACAAAGACAAAGTTTGCAGCTGGAACATTTTCAACTGTGTTATCATTTCACTCTTAGAAATGGTTTACGGGCATAATGCTAAAGTGACTGCTTATATAGCTTTTTAGGAGATTTGTATGTGCATGCTGACGTCTTGGAGTAAGAACTCCTCTTATCTGTGCTTTAGGTGCCAGAAAACACTGTGCAGGGTGCAGGCTGTATGTTAAATGGAAAGTACCTAGGCTTTTTTATAAAAGGCAGTCCTGGGAAGGGAGTATCACTGTGCACATGCGACTGAAATGATATCTGTGAATGTATTTCTAAAATCTACAGTTCATCGCTCACTTCTAGTTAGGAGACAAAAATGTAGGACGTACTTAAGATTTCTGAGAGTAGTGCATCTTCACTCTATGGGGCAGGTCTTCTGTTTGTCACTGTGTGATGTCTGCCTCTTCACTGATGCTGGTAGAAACTGTCTTGCTGATGTTTACTTGTATAACACAATTCTGGAAATGCATCTGGAGTGTCTTCTGCCGTATGCATCAGAAATATGCAATAATGCGTAAGGCAGAAGAAAACAACCTGAGTTTTCAGCTGTCTGCTTAGACTTGAAACACTATTTAGAAAAAACATCCTTTGGCTTGTAGAGTGGTGCATTCCTCAGAATCCTTAATTCTGCTCCCGCTGAATGGACTAGCCACGTTAGGGGCACGGAAGGCTTCAGTGCATTAGGATACATCAGCTGGCATTGGTGGATCAGCTCAAGTTAGTGGAGGAAGAGGCAGCCAGTTTCCTCGCAGGATGTTCAGGACATCACCAAAAGCATACTCGCACATACCTTTAGCCTAGCTAAAATTGCAGTTGTTTTGCAGGAATTCATTTGTTCTGCAGAGAAGATGGGATGATGAAATCTATGAACTTTTCTCACAAGAGAATGATAGAAGGCTTACCTGTTTCAGCTAAGAGTTACCAGAAGAGGGAAGTGATGGGATATGTTCAGATCTCCAACATGGAATTATTTCATTTAACTTACCCAAGATATTTTTCCTGGACTTGCAGAGGGATAAAAAGGACATGGACTTTCTTTCACTAATGAGAAGCAATGATCTTATGCTCAGTTCAGTTTTTTTAATTCATATTATGATCTGAGAAATGTTACTGAGTGCTATTAGTTATAGCAAAACTGAATCAATATTTAAAGCTTGCTCAATTTAGATTTTAGATCGCTATGTGTTTTCACAACTATTTATTCCTACCAAATCGAAAGGTTTTTCTTGGCAATTGCTTAAGTAAAGTAAGTGCTTATAAAATTAAAATACAGTCAAGAAGCTCATGGTTTTGTGTAACACTGCCCTCTGTCAGATAGACCAGAACAGTCCTGTTATGAGGCTAACAGCAAGAAAATTTTTTTTAACTCAAGTGGCAGGTTATTGGAGCAGAACAATCAGAGTTTTAGACCCCTTCATCATGAAGTTCAGGGTAACCTTCACATTGGAGTATATCGACGAGTAAATCAAGTGTCCAGGCGTCAGGACAGTAACCTCCAGGCTGTGGCAAAGCTGCTGTGTCCTGCTGAATGGTTGCTTCTCTTTGCCTTATGTAGCCTCTGTGATGCCTGCAACTAGCCCTCTGCAGCAGGGAGCGAGAGGCTCACTCAAGCACAGGAGATGCCGTGGAAGGTCCCGTTGTGCTTCATTTTATCCCACTGATTTCCAGTACTTGAAATAGTTAGTTCATGCTTTTGTTTTCTGTCTCAGGGCAGGCTGCTGCCTTCAGGTCTCGTGACATTTGTCACTGAGCAAGGGGGAGACCTGAAAGTTGAGTTGGTAAAGCCTGAATGCCAGTGTGCTACTCCCAGCTCTGCTGTTGATTTCTTCTGTGACTGTGCATCCATATTGTGCATTTGCCTACCTGTCACGCAGAGTAAATAAAATATTTGTCAGAGAAATGAGGTGGAGATAACAGAAAAGAAGATTTAATTAATATTTTAATGGACTTTGATATTCAGGTGCAAATTGCTATGCAATACACTAAAATAGTATTGTACCTCTAACTACTAAAAATCTACAAGTATACTGTTATTGTTGAGGTTTTAGTACTAAGTGCTATCTTTACTTGCTGTGGCAAGTAACATTATTGTGTATTTTTATGAAGTAGATACAACTCCTAATCTGTTAATGCAGAGAGAAGCAAGTGAGGAATACAAAAGCCAAATATTTTCATGTCATGGAACACTGGTGTGGCTTCATTTTCGTCAAATATCACTTTTACCTCTGGAGTTAGCACATGCAATGAAATGAACCATGCTCAGGCTACATAAATTAATGTCGTGAGGGAACTGCAATATACAGATCTTTTATATCAGCGCTTCCATCGCTTGAACCTGCATCCTGATCAGAATTTTGCTTCAAAAACTTCACAGTTTCTCCAGTCTGACTTAGCTGGTGTAAGTTTCCCTGGTTTTGCATTGGAGATCAGGATCAGCCCGACAGTCTGGCTACCTTGCCCTTACTGCCTTCCAGTCTTTTTTTAAAGCATGTTCTCTAAACTCGTAGCCATGTGCACTGTCACATTCTGGCAATCCCTCTAGTGCTGTGCCTATGTTATCAAGCTGACACATGTCTAAAATACTAAGATATGATATTTTCAACCTGCTGGGACTTGCTTTTTGTCCCTGTTAGCTTTGATTTTCAGCTTCATGAAATATATGGGAAAGAAGGAAAAAGCCAATGACACATTCAGTGGAAGAGAAGAGCTAGCACATGACTCAGGAACACATTTTGCATAAAAAGCGAATGTATGTATATTAGATCCTTAAATGTCTATAGCATATCCTTAGTTAGCTTTAAACAAGAAGAAACTGTCTGATTTCTTTAAGATAAATAATATCTGTTAGAGAGAAAACATGCTGAACATTCACAGATACTAGGGACAGAGATACACTTTTGCCCCTAAAGGGCTTTATTATATATTTCTTTTGGTCTTCGTGCATAGACGTGAAGGTGCTTCATGTATTAGAAGTTCACATGAACTACAACACCTGGAATGGTACCTTGGTAAAGCAGAAAAACCTATTCTACATCCATTTTTCAGCCCAAGTAGAACATGAGATACCAAAGCATATAATCATGTCAAAGGGGTTATTACCTTGCCTTCCTTCTTCCTCTTTCAGTTTTGGAAATTTTGAAACTTCAGTTCCAATTTGTTAATCACAAGAGCTAGAAATCAGTGCTTTATCCCAACTGTAAGCAGCTGGGAGTCCCAGTTCCTGAACAATGTGAAGTGTTAACATTTACCTGAAATGCTGTATGAGGAGCAGGAGACAAAGATGATAACAGTTTTGAAACTAGGGATAAAAGGAAAAAAAAATAATAATTAGACTGACTTGATTTGAGATCTCACACGTCCAATAATTCAGCAACATATTTTATTCTGCATTTTCATTGCGCTAGTAAATACATTATTAAAGCCTTACAGAATAGCCACACTCAAGGAGTCATTTTTCTCCTTCTGCTGAGTCTAATAAAAAATGAAGTTGTTTGGTCCCATGAGGTGGTGTTATAAGGATGATCAGCTCCTCTTTTGGAATTCAGGAGAGCTACAACTATTTTACAGACAAACATACAAAATCTCAAAATTAGGTTCTTTTAGAGCAACAAGAAAATTCCAATACTTTTGTCTCTTCACTGGTTTCAGTCTGTCTCAGTACCAGAACAATAAATGTCAGAGGCATGAAAAAGGGGGGAAAAGTTGTTTTGTCTTTGCAGGACAGCAGAACTGCAAAGCAATTTTGACTTTTTTTTTTTTTTTTTTTAAACGGATGTCAATGATTCCTTTTCTTCCTTGTACTGAAACCAGTATGACTGATTTTAGTTACTAGTTCTAGCAACTACTTATTTTCACTGCTGAAATCTCAGGGGCTTCATAAATTTTATATTTGACAGACAAAAAAGAGCAAAAATAGCCCTGTAATTTAGTTCAGGCTATTTTCTAGGGTATCAAAATATAATTTTAAGTTCTTCTTCTGACTTCTCTCTGTGAATCAACAAATCTACTGTGGAGTGCCTGGAGTTTTGTATTTCCCCGAGAATCTGTGGCTCTCCTGTGTGCTAATTCTTTTAGTGCTGAAACACAGGTCATTAATATATTGTGTATCTGTGTGTGTATATTTATACATCTGTTGATGCTAGGTTTATGTTCTGGCTAAAAGGTGCATTTTGGTGAACTGAAATAGAGAAGTAGAATGAACTTGGCTAGGAGCTTTACAAGAAAATGTGGAACAAATAGATTGAATCTTGCCTTATCTTCTTTCTCATACTCCTGTTAAGTTCTGTTAATTCAAGTGTTCGGCTTTTGTATAACTCCGAAAGCAGCTAGTACATCCCAGCTTTTTGGGGGAGGTGTTTTGTGAGAGCAGGCAAGTGTTACTCTCGTGTTTGCGATCTGGGCATAGGCTGATGTGGAAGACCTCCAGCACACAGCTGAACTCACAGCAGGGAGGTGCCTTCGGTGAGGTTCTGAATCACTTGTCTCTGCCAGGGAGCTGGGGACTCTCCGAGAGCTGTGGGGAGGGTTAAGGAAGGTTTGACAGCCAAAGAGAAAGTCAAGGGACTTGGCAGTGTAGCATGGGTATATATGTATCTGAAGAAAAAAAAGTACTTTTTTTCAATACATTGGGAAGCTCTGCCCTTATTCCGGTGGTTGATGGGTAGCCTTCCCATGGACAAAACACTGCGACGTGCTCCACACAGCAGTAGAGTGAGCTCTGAGCAAGAAATGATGAACAACTTCTGAGCTTTATTTTCTGATAACCGAGAGGTTTTCAGGTTTGCCTGAAACTTTACTTCATGGGCTTAAACATGCTATATAAGATCAAAGGGAAAACAGAGACTGGAAAGGTAGTTGAAAATGTTTGTGCCCTAGTTCCTTTTTGACAAAAAGTGACAATTTGGTGTTGGCAAAGTACTGTGGGGAGTCCCTCTAGTTTCCTCTGAACTGTCTGTGTCAAATCCAAAACAAGAAAATATTTTATGACTCCTAAAATGCAAATTTCAACTTTTGTCTTAAAGTGTCTTTTCATCTTGAAATTGATGCTTTTAAAAAAAATAAAAGTTCAAATTCTAACAAAATATATTATTGTGAAACAAACTAAACTGAAGTTTTGTAGTCAGAAGTATTGTGTGGGGGTTTCATTGCACTTGTCTCTTTTTTCATTTCTGAAAATATAACTACTAACCTGTACCTATAACTAACTTACGAGGTTTCTACTACCCCTTTTCAGTTTTTCAACCTCCTTTCTTCTCCGCTAGGTTCTCCAAAACATTAAACCATACTTTTCTCCGTAGGAAACATCTGTCACTAGCTCTGTACCAGTTGTGTTAGAACAATAAAATCTTTGATTACGTTTATCAAAGGAGTTGGGCCAGTATATTTCAGCATCTTCAATTGTTTCATTTGTAGCTTTTCATTATATGTTGAATAGCAATGGTAAAAGTCCATCCCTGAAGCTGTGTGATCTTTCCCACATATGCTGTTTTCCATATCTATCACTTTTCCCTTGGAAAGGAAAAGCAAACAAAAATTATTTTGGAGGGAGATGGAAAAAAATCTCCTTCATGAAGGCAATATTTTTAGAAACAGCTGGTAAAACAAACTGCAAATGTTGTGCCTGGAGCACCTCTATTCTAATAACGGGATTGTTTAAGGATGAAAGCAGCCATTTGCGTGTCTAGCCGCTCTGTTAGTTGTAATTCTTTCTCCGTATGGCAAGAGCTGGGAAACCTGGTGTGGTAGTTTGTTCCCTATCTTACCTCCTCTGAAAAGATATTTACACAGTTCTCTGCTGAAGAATGAGCATTGTGGTAGCGCTTTCTACAGCAAACACAAAGAACTGATAGCGTAAGAAAAATGAATCTCAGTCATCTATCCCTCATTTGCTATTGACTAGTAGATTTGTTATTCCTCTGGTGATTTTTTTTTCTTTGCCTCCCAGATGACCTTTCCTTGCTGATGACAAGCTGCAAGTTTTCTGTTAGCCTCTCTCATAGGTGGCAAGTGTCCAAACACAAGGTGCCAATTCAGATAGTTTAAGAAACTCTTACGAGGTGCCAGGCCTGGCGCTCCTCGTGTAAGAATACTATATTCACACAGAAGTGTTTAAAGTATCCTGAGGACCTTGAGCAGTTTTGTTTCTTTTTACATACCGAAATTGCTTAGCTTCCATTGAAGCTAGTTGATTAGGAGTCTGAGCACCAAATGAGGTAACAGCCATTTGGACTACTTTTAAAAACACTTCTCGTGAAAGCCCAACTTTATGATGGTATTTGGAATATGAATTGGTATTGATACCTACTGCTTTTGACTTAAAAACCTTATAAAAGCAATAATGTTTCTCATATTTTATTGAGATTTAATCTCTGGTGCCAGCTACACATTCAATGTGCTTTTTTCAAATGAATTTTAGCAGTTGGATACTGGAGATGCCTGCATGTGTGAATATCCTATAGCTCCAACAACATTTTATAGCTGTATTGCCAGAATTTTTCCAGAGGCTGAGAAGAGCTTTGTGGATATTAGTGCAGCTGAGCACTTGCTTCAAAGATCTGAATTTTAGATTTATACGCTGACAAGAGAGAGTTAATCATTTTGTGGACCTGGCCCTTAAGGACTGTCTGAATGGCAGGACTTGAAATAAGACCTTGGAGTCTTAATTCTTCTTTCACTTTCAAACCTCAGTTAATCTCTCTCTCACTTTTAAACAAAGATTGTATTTTGATCCTACAGATTTCTTAAACCTTCTGTCAGATACACACTCCAGGAGGTCATTTTTCTGGGCATCCAGTAATTTTAGGGCAATGACAGATTTTACTGCGGTATGTCATATTACATTTAAATAAATGGGAGATTTCAGCAAATGCAAAACAAGACAAATGAGCTATCTACAGTGAAGTTAAAGATTTCAGACATCAGCTTAGAGCAATGATCATTGTTCCTTGCTGAACAGCAGTTCTTTATCAGTTTTCTCTTGTTTTGTCTTGTGCTGTTCTTTTCTGGTGATGATATGCATAGAACCGTACACATCGTTTCAGGGGTAACAGTGACGACATCGAGTGGAGAGGTACTGTTATCTCTCTGCTCCATTACAGTGAAGCCTCTGCTTATACACAGCCTGAGTTCTGAAAATAGTTGGAAAGCTTAATAAGCATGGGGAACTGGTGCGGAGGAAAGAGATTCTCTGCAACGGAGGATTAAGGGATGACAAATGCAGTTTCCTTTTATAAAATCCAAGAAATTTCAACTCTCTGCATCTCTGACTGGAGCACTGGGAAAGGTGCTGGAAATAGGAATTAAGGCACATATATATATATATATGTATGTATGTATACATATGTATGTGTATATGTGTGTGTATAAATATATCTATATATGTGTAACATAGCACCTATATATGTGTGTGTAAGTATATATATAAAAATTCTAAGTATTATTCAGTTACAGAATATGATGACAGATTTCAGACAGTTCTGGCAATTATCTTGCATATGAAAGCAGAGTGGTGGTAATAGCCTGTACTGGTCCCTAGGAGATGGCCTGCATGTCACATTGCAGGTCTCTGTGATTCTACCATAAGAAATGATGCACATGCTCTACCTCTTACTTAGTGCTAGTGTAAGTTAGCAATAATGCATATAAGTATTATTATCAGTGTAAAACTACTGCAGGTGAGTAGCAAATCATTCTCTTAAGTTTCACATGTTGGATAGTTTGTCAGAACTGAACATCAGACCAGAAACAGTGAATTAGGAAATTCATTGTGTGCATGAAAAAAAAAAGTGTTTGCATAAGGAATTACTGGGAGACTATGTTTGATAACAGGCTTAAAATACCAACAGCAGCAGTTTTTCACCGCATTCCTTACTTGTTTATAACTCTCTTCCAAGCCTTTTGTCCAGACTGTTTATGAATGTTGAATTTTCTTTTGGAAAAGGAAGCAGTCAGCACTTGGATCTCCATAGCAGTTTGGAATTTGGATGCCTTTTGCCTTCCAAGCCTTTTGTCCAGACTGTTTATGAATGTTGAATTTTCTTTTGGAAAAGGAAGCAGTCAGCACTTGGATCTCCATAGCAGTTTGGAATTTGGATGCAAATTAAATACTTTCATGATCAAAAATTAAAAAAATTGTGTGTAGATTCCTGTATATATGCGTGTGCGTGCATAATTGCTAATTGCATTAACCGCATGGCTGGAAAAACTGGCAGCCTGATGAGATGTTGAATGCATTCCGTTTTCACTGGGATTAATGAAAGTAGAAAGTATTTAGCCGTTTGCAGGATTAGGGCTGAGTTTGTATAGTTATGTGGGGAAAAAAAATCACTATCTAGAACTAGCTAGAACTTAAATCACAATCTGGAGGAAAAAAGTCTACATGGTTTAACACAGAGGAAAGACTTTAGCCGGAGCATTTCAAAGCTCAGCTGTAGAGTACAACAGCCTGTTTTTATAAGGTGCATATCAGCCACATTTTTTACTGTAATTCATTATTATGCTCTACTTTATTCTACATGGTTCGAATACATGAGAAATGCCTGTTGGTTTTCTGAGATCAGGCAGCTTCTGACTTTCACATACTTTTTTGAGCCCAGTTGGTGCATCTGTACTCTGCACTTAGTATTCTTGAAGAGAGCAGAGATGAACCTTTGTTTTGCTTAGAAAATATGTTCTGTCTTTAAATTAAGTCATTGCAACTTCCATTTTTATTTCTGCACTTGATAATGTTCTGGATCTTCTTGGTCTTCTCTGACAGAACACTCAGCCCTATATGTCAGGTACAGTGTTTGACCAGAAATGTACTATTAGCACTTCAATAGCATTGTTTATCTCAGACTTTTAAAATGTTTTGCAGGTATTAAAAAGAAGCTTTCCAGACCTTTAGTAAGGGGGATGAATACTGTTGTCTTTATAAATATCGTAATCAGAGAGGTTAGAAGGATACTTCCTTAGATGACTCACTAACAAGCTTTAGTTGAGAGAAACATGAAGAAGGTTTGAGAGATGCATGGAGAAAAGGATTTACAGGTTACATAACAGCTGCAGAGGTGGGAGGAGGAAAAATTACTGCTGAGGTTAAAAGAAGAATTTCACTAGTAAAGGGGAGGAAATGTTTCTGAATAAAATTATTTTTTTTTTGTATGAAAATCCCTATTTGTTAAAGCAAAAAGAACAGTTTCACCCATAGCTGTACCTGAATGCTGTAGATGATCAAAGATTTAGTCTTTCCGCATCCTCGCTGATACATATGTTTGGGTTTGGAGTCCATTCCATTGGCTTTAACAGTTTTGTATCCTGATGGTCCATGTGGAGCCCACACAGGCCTGGGGTTGGGGGCTGGCTTCCAATCTGTTTCTCACTTCTCCAGTGGAGTCATTTACCTACATCCGATTTACAAGTTCTGTCAGTCATATTTCTGTAAAACCACTGAAGGCAATAGGGTAGCTACGAGGTCACTGAGGGCATACGTTGACCTACAGTCTTTTCTTATGAGTGGTGATGATAGGAGACCTGAACTTGACTCTCAGATCCCAAACTTGGGTTTGCAGAGGGTTGGTATGAAGAATATCTTTAGAGCTGGAAACAGATCAGATATTTTTCCAGTTGGAAATGCATCCACTGAGACATAATAAGCATGGAACCCCATGGCAGAGTTTTCAAAGTAGAATGTATTTTTCTAAGAGAAAGGTGAAGTTGAGGAAAAAGCAGAAATGAAGTGCTTTTCCAGTTAACTCCATGTACTGCCTCCCTATCTATGAAGACAGAGCACATACAGCTGTCGTCACAAAGCTTGATGCTTCTGTGCTCAATTCTTCTCTTTGTAGTTATATGTTTGATTTGCCACTTGGTTCCCTTTCTCTGTATTTTTCAACTGAGGTTACCACTGTTAAATTACCAGACAGTCAAATAAGATAATAATAAGGAATTGTGGTGGAGCTATAATGCAGCAATCGCAGCTTATGTCAAAGTTATTTAACTGAGTGTCTTGGATGGATTCACCAGCCAATAAACAAGCAAAGACAAACTTCTGAAAACATGAGCCATTCACATATCCAAGAGTGAGGCACCTGGAATGATTAGAAGTTGACAGGAGAATGTCCTTTGCATGTAGCTTTGTAACACGTAGTAGAAATCAAGCAGTTGAGAATTTGGCTTCTGGCATGCTTCCATTTTGATGGATAACTCAATGCCATGGAAGGTTGTGAAAAGAAGCCACTTTGTGTTAAACACTTCTATTTGCCATTAAAGACTAGCATGCATTGTTTAGGCACTGGGAATAGCAGGCAAATCTGACAGTTCTTCTCCAGCATGATGTTGGTCCATGTGCCTGTCCCTGTTTAGAGTCCTTTTGCAAAAGGCAAGGAAGGACCCAGACAGGCTAAAGTGTTTGTAATGAGTCTTTGGAAGGTGAAATTTTTCTTCTAACTTCAGAACAGTGATGTTCATTAATACCCTAATAAGCCAGTAAATCACAGGGCATTAAGGTTAGAATTTGAACACCTTTTTAATTCGTTCACAAAGTTCAAAGCTGCACCCAAATACAGTGTTTATTCTTTTAATATAATATTTCTAGTTCCAACTGTTTTGATTGTGCTTAAGACCACCAATTAGAATAAGAATATGAGTAGGAATAATGAATTCATTGGAAAAAAAAAATCTTCATGAGAAAATTTTGTGGCTCATGCAGATAAAGGAAATTAGAATCTATGAGAAAGTAATAGACTTTCCTATTAAAATCTAACCATATAATGTCTTACTTCATAGCAGAGGAAAGCCTAATATGATAAGATTTTTTTTTAGCTTCTTTTAATTAACTTTCCATCCTATTAGACTTGATCTGCAGTTAACTTTCATTTCACAGGTATTCATGATTGTTATGCTCCTGTGAATTACTAAACTCATGAAGCTCAGACATGATGGTTAATAGCTATGCAAAGTAATCTTTTAGCTGATTTTCTAACAATGACCTTAAAATTTAAATGTAAATATTTCAGGTAATACAGTAACCAGTCATATGGAAAATATATTCAAGTGTATGACTATATGTCTCTTTAAATAGTGCTTCAGCAGCAATCTGACCTGCTGTGGTCTATGAATATTAACTGTTGTTGTTTTTAAAAAAAAAAAAAAGCAGCACAGATTTTGAAAGTTACTGCTCTAGCTCCTCTAACAAAGAAAACAATTAAACATTTGCGATAGTGGGATATACATTATCTTATCATGGTGTGAAGCTAAGGGAGAAAGGATGCCAAGACCACCTAGCTCTACCAATGAGATAAGCAGAATTAATCAGTCTCAGAAGTCAGTCATAGAATCATAGAAACATAGAATGGTAAAGGTTGGAAGAGACCTTCAAGATCATCTGGTTCCAAACCCCCTGCCATGAGCAGGGATATCTTCCACTAGACCAGGTTGCTCAGAGCTCCATCCAACCTGGCCTTGAACACTTCCAGGGAGGGGGCATCCACAGCTTCTCTGGGCAGCCAGTTCCAGTGTTTCACCACCCTCATGGTGAAGAATTTCTTCCTAATATCTAATCTAAATCTGCCCTCTTTTAGTTTACAGACATTCCCCCTTGTCCTATCACTACACACCCTTGTGAAAAGTCCCTCTCCATCCTTTCTGTAGGCCCCCTTCAGGTACTGGAAGACTGCTATAAGGTCACCCCAGAGCCTTCTCTTCTCCAGGCTGAACAGCCCCAACTCCCTCAGCCTGTCCTCACAGGAGAGGTACTCCAGCCTTCTGATCATCTTTGTGGCCCTCCTCTGGACCCACTCCCAACACATCCATGTCTTTCTTATTTTGGGGGCTCCAGAGCTGGACACAGGACTCCAGGTGGGGTCTCAAGAGAGCGGAGTAAAGGGGCAGAATCACCTCCCTCGCCCTGCTGGCCACGCTTCTCTTGATGCAGCCCAGGATTCGGTTGGCTTTCTCGGCTGCAAGAACATGTTGCCAGCTCATGTTGAGCTTCTCATCCACCAGTACCTCCAAGCCCTTCTCCTCAGGGCTGCTCTCGAGCCACTCTCCACCCAGCCTGTACTTGTGTTTGGGATTGCCCTGACCCACATGCAGGACCCTGCACTTGGCCTTGTTGAACTTCATGCAGTTCACATAGGCCCACCTCTCCAGCCTGTCAGTATCCCTCTGAATGGCATCCCTTCCCTCCAGCATGTCAACCACCCCACACACCTTGGTGTCGTCGGCAAACTTGCCAAGGGTGCACTCAGTTCCATTGTCCATGTTGCCAACAAAGATAGTGAACAGCACTGGCCCCAGTACCGACCCCTGAGGCACACCACTTGTCGCTGGTCTCCACCTGGACATCAACCCATTGCCTGTAACTCTTTGTGTGCGTCCATTGAGCCAGTTCTGTGGATAGTTAGGGCCTGGCGGTCGGAAGATGTCGTGCTGTACGGAAAGGTAGGCCCCCCCCTCCTCTCCTGATAACCAGTAGCGTTTAGCCCATAGGTGTAAGCAGACGGAAGT
>Ga0065711_1001718_pt1 | contig 40184 bp, 12 predicted proteins | sample Hoacrofraction12_FD_59098 | JGI IMG/M metagenome (GOLD analysis project Ga0065711, IMG submission 59098) | Hoatzin crop microbial communities from Cojedes, Venezuela - Epithelial fraction 12 v2 (version 2) | ecosystem: Host-associated > Birds > Digestive system > Esophagus > Crop | place... | reverse complement strand
AAAAAAAAAAAAAAAAAAAGACAATGTAAAAAGCCCCAGACAGTTTCAACTGAGTGGGTGAGTGCAGCTTGGTGTTAGATGTAAGCTGATACTGGAAATGTGTTTGGAAGGACAAACAGAAGGGCACATCTCTTCAAATAGAAAGAGAAGCTAAAGTTGGTGGCTTTTTAAAATGATCTTTTTAAAACAGAATCTGAAGATGCTTTTAAAATACATTTGTAGTGTGAGTTCATGTATATTCCATTCTGAAATATCCCTTAAAATATATTTTATTCTAAGTACGTATCTTTCAGACAGGAATTCTGTTTGCAGCATATTTTTCTTTAAAGGGTTTTGCATTTCTGCATAAAAAGCTTATTAATTATTTGTAACTGCTTGTCATCATATTCTGATAATAGAGGCCTGGTTAAGGATAATAACTACCACATCCCTATTTTGGGTCATATAGATATTATATATGTATATACACATATATATATACACGATTCTTGGTGCAATATTACCCAAAGCATCTCCTTTCTCCCTGTACACAGGACCAAAAGTGCAGGCACATCATTTATTGATAAGACAAAAAGAATGTAATGAAATTATCAATGTTCTTGAATTAATTATGAACATGATTAAGAAAGCTAAAATCTCAGGAGCCAGGATCTCATTACCCATTCAGTCTTAGGGATTGCTTTCATTCAGCAAGGCAAAAAGGCTTTGAGCAGTCCCACAATTGCCTTAGTCTCATTTATTTGTGGTAGTATTAAGGTTTATTTGTTTTCTGGTTTGCACTTCTTCTGAAATTATTTCTCTTAGTTTATTCATTTAACAAAATGTTTCTTCCTGTGCCACAGAAGAAAGTGCCTGTAAGGCCTACATAGGTTCTTCAGTCTGCAAACCTCCCTTTGAGAACACTTCTTTCAACTCACATTGCTGGAGCTCCTAAATATCTTTCAAGGTAAGTCTGAGAATGTAGCCAAAAAAGTTCTTTCAGATTTATGTCTGCAGCTGTACTACAGTACTGTCTGATTCCCATTCAGCTCGGAGCCTTAATGACATCATTATTACGCTGTCTGAACCAGATTTAACTTGGAGCCTGCACTGTATTGTTGCTTATCTTCCTTCCTATGTGGGAGATTCAGTATTACTTTGTTTAAAAAATAATAATGAGCAGGCGACGGTGTCACAGTGTTTCAGATTCTAAACTTTCAAAAACTGGGGAGACTGAATCAGCGTTGGATACATGCAAGCATGTCTATTTTAAATCCATTTCTGAGTCTGAGAAATTACAGTCGGGTGATGCTTTTCTTGCACAATTGTCTGAGTGAGGACTGTGCTGTGCAGCTGCCTTATTTACAGAGTCGTAATGCACTCGTAATACCTAAGAATTTTGACTTTTCCTCTTCACAAGGACCTTCTGAATTTCTTGTTATTGCCGGGTTTGTCCCCAAATGAATGTCTGAATGATGGGGCATAATGATTAAATTCTGCAGTAGCCCTGCAGAAATAAATGCACTTACGATATTCATCAACGGAAATAAAATCTTGTTAGCTCAAGAAGCAGAGATCTAACAGACTGCAGTTTTTTTTGGTGTTTTTTTGTTTTGTTCTTCTATTAATAGAAGTTTGATATGTCTTTTTTTTATTGTTTCTGTTTTTTATGTTCAAAAAGAGGGGAGGAATCTGTAGCCCTATATTGGGTGCAAGCTATTATCTACCAGAATAGACCAAGGACAGCAAAGAATATATTTTAGATTTAAATAAGTGCTGTCTGTGACAAACAAGAAAGATTGATTCCAGTTGTTTTCTCCATAATGCTTTGATATAGTATTTTACTGCCTTTCCTAATCTCAGTTAATAAACATAAACAAAATGCAAAGCAATTAATTTGCTCCGAGTATGTACATCACCTAAATGGGACAATCAGACTGAAAAAACAATGATAATGCCTTTCCTCCCTCTTGGTAACCTTGAAATGTAGGATTACATTTACAGCCTGGAACAAAAAGCACGTACAAATACTACTGTTCGTCTGTTCCTGTAGGTCTGCAGACCTACTGAATGACAGTGTGTTTAAAGAAATAAATTTAGAGGAACTTTTGTTAAAACTGACATGTGGAAGTCATTCACACTGTTGGCATAGACATCCCATGGCAATTAGAAAACAATATTCCTGGGTTTTTTTTCAAGATTCAGGGATGTGAGTTCTTTAAATTTCTGTCTAAATGAAAGATTTTACCCTTAATACAATTCTTTGCTGTCTGCTTCAAGATTTCATATTTTATTTAAAAAAAGGCTATTGAAGGTAATTTGACATACTCTTAAAAACTGTATTCCATTGCTCTGGGCCTGGTTTTAACTTTCATTTTGATGGCAACTTTGCAAGTGTTAAAGCTGTATAAAGAGCATAAATTCTATTCCTGTGTCAGATAGAAGAAAAAGAAGATTTTTCTCCTTTTAAAGATTTTTTTAAAAGGTACTGAAGGTAAAGCTTTTTAATTTCATCTCTTTCTGCAGAACTGAAAATTCCCCTGCCTGTTTTGATATTTCTTTCCCACACCAGCCCTAAAAAGCAATATTCTGTAGATGCAAGAGAGTGACCAAGTTACGGAGCAGTTTCCAGTTTTACCAAGAGAGGGAAGTTCATCAGTGTATTTTTAGGTGCCATCTCTCCCTTTAGTACATGAACATTTTCTGATGCTCAAGCAAAATGTTTTGGAGGATCAAATTTATTATCTAATAAGAAATATATAGCTACCAATAAAGGCAGGAGTAAATAAATAGATTGTCACCTATATGGTATGAACCTTGAAAATAAACCTATTTCTTTAAACTATATTATCATAAGAAAATACACTTTTGTTTTATTAATGTTGTAATATATTTCTAATACAAAATTCATGCTGATTTTGTTATCTCAAAGAGTTCACGTTTGCATAAAGTAGTGTGAAAGCACTTACTGAACTAAAATTATACAGTTTAATAGGAAATGTGTAGATCAAAGAATCAGTAAGAGTGTAACCTTTTGCGTTTCTGGAGAATACTAAATTGCACTGATTAAAATAGTTCAAATATGTGAGAGTTTTCGTTTGCTCTCTGAACCTTTATAATGAAGACAGAAACAAAAATGCTGACTTTTTGCATGTGCTTACTCTAGCTGAGATTTTTCTTGATTTCTGGCAGGGGAAAGGATTTAGACTGAAGGAGGAAAAGTACATGCATAGTTCAGGTCACCGGGGAAGGGTTATGGAAGGATTACAAGGTGAAGCTCTAAATGAGCTCCGAGAAAATTGCTGTTTAGGATGAGAAACAAACTGCTTGTTTACTAGAATCTGAATTTCTTTTTCTTATTATTATTCAGAGGAATAGTCCAGAAATAAAGGCAATGCCTCCAAAATAAGTCATGAGGGAATCCAAGAAGTTCGAGATCCTCAAATTACGCATGCTGATTATGTGTCACTTCGTTCCCATTAACTCCTAAGACACGAGGGACTGACTGTTGCAATCAATAATTTAACTCAAACTGACTTTGGAAAGAGCAGGATCAGGCTCAAGATAATTATGAAGGTGACCACTTAGGACAAATACTTGAGCTGAAGTCAGCAGCGAGGGGATGTCGGCAATGTATATTGTTTGTGCACTCGTCTAATCTCTCGAAGTGCCGTGTTTATCTGGTGGGCCTCTCCTGGCCGGGAGCCGATTGACATTTCACAGCTGTGTCAAACTGAGTGCAGTAGGTTTTTTTTGTCTTTCTAAACACTAATCAAAAAGTAATGCTTAGAGACCTCTGTTATCTAATTACTGGTAAAATTAGCGAATCATCATTTATATGCATTACTTTTGCAATCTTTTTAAACTGTATTTGAATCTTTTCATATGAAAAAAAATTAAACTTCTAAATTATTTTTTTATTTGAAGTTGGGAGGGAATCTCCATTGATATGAAGTAAGTCAAAATACTAAGAATTTAAATAGCTGTGTCTTGCTAAACTGTTGACTGATAATGTAATTATTTCATTTTACTTCTGGAAGTTCAAGAAAAGTTACAATTACATTTTCCATTGCAAAGAACAGAAAAATCTTTGTAAGCAAATAAAATTTGAAGGCTGTCTTCCAATAGGTATTCTGTCAGAAAATTTCAGTGAATAGTATTTAGATATTGACTTTTTAAAAAAATTGATTTTCAGAAAAATTGACAGCAAGCTGATTTTAGACAGGCTCAGTTAAATTTCGTATGTGTATAGTGTCCTAGTTTGGTTCAAATCAGTATTTTCAAGAATATTAAATTTTACTGTTAAATCTGGTGCTGCTCAGATTCAATGCGTATCACATCTGATAGCAGAGAAATAGTTTGCGTTACTTTTGGAAGAAATTATTTTGTGAGGAGGTCAGCTTTGTTCTGAACGGGTTAAGCAGAACTACCTGCTTTAGATTGATTTAAATCAGTAATGGATCTGCTCATAAAGCTGCTGTTACTAGATATTACACTGCTATCTTAGTCCTTTGATAGCCCCGATAAGAAGTGCTTACCACAGAGGATGCTCCTAAAGGACAGATATTGTTTCCTGTACCTCAGGGAGTAAAATGCCATACTGCTGGATCAGGAACTTTTACTAACAGCAAGTAAATTCAGCCCTTATCAAGTTACAGCACAAACTGCACTCATGTTTTATTATTCTCATTAGAGATTTAAGGACTAATTCCAGTTGTTAGCGCTTAGCAGTTTAATGTTTTCCATAGATAAGAATTAAGATTCTTCTGGGGGATTTTTTTATTTGCTAAAGCTTGCAAAATATAATGTGGTAATGCACTTACTTTGATGTAATACAACTGAATTTTCTAAATGTTTTTCAGGTACAGGATTTTAAAAATTTAAATTTAGTAACTGCATTTTTCAAATCAAAAATACATTTCTTTTCAATCAAATAGGGGTTTTAGAGCTCAAAAAGGGCTGATTTTGTTTTGGAAAAAAGTATGATACCTATATTGTTAGTCCTTGAGCTTTTCTATGCATTACTAATGCTTTTGAATAGATGCAGATCAACAAAGATAAGTTAAGAATTCCAGCATGCAGATGATCATTAATTGACCCAGCTTGTTACAAACGCTTCTTTACAAGTAATGATGTCGATGGTACATTTTTGAGTCAGAAAAGGAGGAAGTATGGGTTACCTATGTTCCTACTGAAATGACATATTCAGAGAGATATAAATATAAATCTTAAATTTTCTGTCCCTTAATTTCTGAAGAGATTCATGAAGACATGAAATTGATGTGAAACAAATAATGATATATTTGCATTAGGTCATTGAAGGTAATGATGTCAGAGGAATGAATCTGTATTTTTGCATTATAAGGTGACTTGATACTGGACCTGGGGCTATATTACCTCAGCTTTCTAAGTGTAACTTGCTTTGAGAAACCAGATTCAGGATCTTGCAGGTGGATTTCAGAGCTGTGGCAGTGCCACTAATCCCAGCTATAGTTATGGCAAACACTTTTGCTCCCAAAACTCTGATGCACCTGGTCAGCCTTTGGAAATTAAGCATTGGCTCCCTCATGACTTGTCAGTCTTCATGTCTCCAAGTCGTTCTGTCATGTCACAGACATTGCAGATACTGCAGGCTTAGTTAGAATGACCCTTCATCTTACGAAGTTCAGTTTGGATAATTAAATCTACTTATCTAAATAATTAATATCATTTACTATAATCCATCTGGATGCAATAATCATAATTTCCAATCCTTACGTGTTAATAAATTTTTGGTGTGTGTTCTTACAGTTGTTGCACTCTGTATGGACAAGTTTCGGTTTTATTCCACTTTATATTTTCTCTCTAACTTATTGGATACAGACTATTTGAAATGTTTTCTGTGGTAATATTACCTCATAGAGGCAGGCCCTGTAAGAGCATCACAGCTAATCAATAATAATTGTTGTTAGTAATGATTATTGATTAGCTATGACATTGCATTTGGTAGACATTTTTCATGGAGTAGCAATACCAGGAACGATAGGATAAATCCCACTGACTCAGAGACGTGTTTCCAGAAAAGCTTTTAAATGGGTGTATTTAAGTACTGTGTGTACAATAGGTAGTTCCTTGGGTAGTTTACTCCTTATAACAGGTGAGGCTTGCTATTGGTACACTTCAATTTCATGCAAGACTTCTTTGCTCTGGTATTTTCCTTTTGAAGTTTAAGGTTGTACTTCTTGCAGTCATGTTATTGGGTGTAATCCTCCCCAATATAAAAAATAAATTTATTATGAGGATCTCCCACTAGATAGCTTGGAAAACTTACATATGGCTGTTCTGTGTCCAAAATGCTGTTCAGTAGATTTTCCAAAGCACCTAGGTAACAGCTGGCGCAGGCCATGTGCCAGCCTTGACAGCCCATATGCTCTCTTTAGTGCTGTAATTATCTCAACACAAAACTCTGATAACCCAGTCTACAGGGTCCAGTTTCACTAGGTTAAATTGACTCAGTGGCTTTGTTAGTAAGTTCCTTTGGCACAGTAAGAACTTCATCAAGACTTTAAGTATTGTGGCAGGCTTGGAAAACCAATATGACTGCGAGTTTCAAGACAGGTGTCTTATTAACCCTAGGAGATTGTAGGTTTCAGTTCATTATAGTGGCACCCAGCAGCACTACTACAGTTAAAGGTCTGTCATTGTTTCCATTACATGCCCTCCTTTTCCAGAAGACTTTCTGATTCCTTTGGTTTAGCCTGCTTTGGGCTATGCTTTGGCATATGACTCCTCAGCCTGGAGGCGTTTTTCTTCTCTTTCAACAAACTTTGATGAAAATAGCTTTAGTTATTGGTTGGTTGTGGTTTTGGTTTTTTTAATTAGGATTAGAAGAAAAGTAACACTTTGCTTAGTTTTTATACTGCTTTCAGCTTGAAAAAGTTATGAATATTTTTCTTTCTAAAATAAACACTTTGAGTGTCATGATTTTGTGCAAGCCTCTTAGGTCAAAAAAGAACACAAATAGAACAAATTGGGATCTACTCTGTTCTGCACTGTGAGCGGCAGGAAGAAAATTGAGTGAAGGTCAATACCTCAGCTTTTTTTTTTCAGTGAGTCTGCATGGACCAGAGAAGCATATGTGCAGTTGTGTGAGTTATCCAAAATTTCTTCTGATACTTTTGTGACACCTGAGCCAAAGTCCAGTGAAGAGAAAAAAATAGACCTACGATATATGTTTGACTTGTGTGCTACTGGTATTGGCTCAGTTCCTTGTGACAGGTACTCATGTCACTAACTGGATGCTTGGATAGTCCCATTGTAGTGGCTGATGCACATGAGTTTCGTCCAAAGCCAAAAGGAGTCAATGAAGTCTTTCCATAGGGCTTTTGGTCAGGCATTGAGTGGAAGTGAATTAGCTAGGGGTGGTCTCTGTGATTCAGACGGATGGGGAGTGACCATGAAGAAAGCTAAACTATTGTCTGCGTAGTGTGAGGCTAAGCCAAAAGCTGCTTGCCTTGTTTATTCAGAGCCCTTATTGATTCTCCCAGGGCGAAGAATCTTCTCCATTACACAGGTGAGGTAAATTACAGCTCACCACTTGGTGGATGATATCTGTCTGCAGCCCTCTGCTTGGCAAGCCAAGCTTTTCTGTTAGCGCGGGATGTACAGGACAACTTTTAAAGCTCTGTGAATCGTTTGCTACCAGTTGCTGAAAAGAGGTGGTTGCAGTTTGGAAGCGAATGGAACTCCGGCTTCATTCTGCTGGAAAAGAAACACAAGGACTCTCGTTATCTAGCTGTCTTCCACAGGTAGTCAGGCAACTAAAGTCATCATTTATGTGTTGTCAGGAGTACTCACCAAATTTATTGACTTGCACATTATTCTCTGCAAAGAAGTTCTAGCTGCTCTCTTCATATTATAATTAAAACTGCAAGGACTTTAATCATTTATGAAATTTTAAACTACATACTGAATATAAATGTATCATTCAATGTGATAGAATGAATTAAATTCATCATTGTCAAATAAATGTATGAAAGATGAAATATCTCTCATCCCACATCATTATCCAATAAAAAGTCTGTTTTCCAAATGCTTTAGTACAGCATGTGGTTTGTATTACCTTTAGGACATTTCCAGCAAATGAAAGACTTTCAAAACACCTTTAAAAAGCACATTTTTCAAGAACTGTGTTTTTAGTAACAGCTAACTTAGACCTAAACCTTATATTGAAGTTGTATTGTAGATGTGGCACTTCAGGATAGGGTTTAGTAGGAAAGGTGGTGTTGGGTGGATGGTTGGACTCGATGATCTTAGAGGTCTTTTCCAACCTATGATTCTATGATTCTATGAAATCTGAGCATAAAAGGAAGCACTTGCTCTTCATTAGTACTGGGAGGGGTGTCAGCTATCTTACAGGTTGGGTAGACCCTTTCTTTCGTTACCTAATGAAGACACCTCTGACAGTCCCATGTTAAGTACCAAAGAGACAGTCTGTTATTTGCCTTTCGCTCTGCTGTGCCACTGAAACCATGTCCCACTACAGAAACTATGAAGCTGTTGCAAGTACAGGACAAGTTTTGCTTGAGGGTGGCTCCAGCGACAGTGGTGGAAAGGGGGCCCTAGCACAGTAGTTCCCATGCAGTCACAGTACTGTGACACTGGGCAAGACGTCTGTCTCCAAGGGAAGTCTCATTTGCTTTCTGCTGATTTTATGTGGCCTTGAGTTTTGGAGGTGACTCTAAAAGTCATTCCATGAGCTCACGCTTTCTTCAGGAAGAATCAGCCTGAGGAACAAAACACAGCAAAAATCTCAATAATTCGTCTTCCTTAACCCTACCTTGTCTTATGGAGCTGTCCCTGCAGAAAACCTTGTCCAGCTTCTATTTGCCCTGCCAAGTTTTCGCAAAAACACCTGAAGACCAAACACAGGAAAACTCTTGCTAAAGACATGACTGATACCCGTTCTTTTTGAAAATCTCATCCTTTACTGGGACATTTTCTTTCTCAATACCTTTTATCCATAATTTTTCTTGGAATCAGTTTATTATTTTGCATCTGACTCCCATAAACTCCTGTGAGTGCTGTCTGTCTTCTCTGTTTTCCCTCTTGTTTGTTGGTTTGTTGCTGACAAACAAGTGGTGAATTTCATGCTTGCAAACTAAAGCAGCAGTTCTGGAGTCTTGTGCTCAGAAAGTATATGAAGTACCGTTATCGGAGAGCACCTCCCTCCACCAGCATCTTTCAGTGGATGGGCAGTTCTCTTGGGTAGATGGAGTGTGACAGAGTCGTTTTTTCCCTCAATGAGTTACAGATTAAAGCTTTCACATGCTGGACACCTGTCTTTGTAGAGGAGCTCATGTGATATAGATTACTGAACAATCATCAGATGGTGTATTTTGGACTCCTGCTTGGAACCCTACAGATGCCAAAAGGATTCTGCACAGGGGGCTGGATCCAGCCTGAGATCATTAGTGATGTAGATTGTATTCAAATCACTGACCTACAATTTATTCTGGGTTGACAAATACTTAAATTAATGAAGCAATCACTGTCTTGAATAACACCAACGATATATTCTGAATTCAGTTAATATGCCAGTAGAAAGAAATTAAGAAAATAGAACGTATTTGATGTTTCTCATTTGTGTTAGATACATCACCTTTCTTTTTCGCATGTAGGGTAAATTAGATGCTTTCCACTGTATGTATTATTTGTATAGCATTTGGCCATACATCAGGATGAAATACAGTTCTCTAATTAGCTCCTTCCAAGTAGTTACAGTTACCCCAGGCTGGTGATCACCCATATTAAAGCAAATGTGGCCCTGGTGATTGTTTGTACATGCAACTGGACAGCTATGGTAAAAATCTTTCTAAAGCTTTCATGTGGCTCACAACCACGGTATCAGCAGTAATTGTCTGAGACAGTTCACAGGGATCAGGCACTTCGCTTGTTATGGTGAAGCAAGTATCATGAAAGAAGACATTTGAGGTTTAGTGATATCTTTCTAATAGCTTTATGATAGAGTTCTTTTATACTGAAGGATTTTATTAGGTTGGAAATACAATTTTCATGAAGTCTCAAAATAAAAAAGAGTAGAAGTAAAGTACATTTGCTAAACCCTTTCAATTCTTTTTCTCTTGCTTCCCAGTATTGTTTCAAAGACTAGAAGGTGATGTTGTATTCCTCGGTGAGCTGTTTAAAGTCAGAAGCAGCAATATTTAGCACATGCTTGGGCAGCCGTGTTTGAAATCCATGCTTCCTCTCTCTGGTGTTCTGATGTGCCTTTAGGGGATGCTTGCCTGTTTGTAGTTTGTTTTCTTTTGTTTAAGGTTTCAGCTACTGCATTGACTAATGATTATATAGCAGTAAACTCTCGTCCCTGCTAAATTCAGAGGTAATGCCTCAAACGCATTTTTCCCCTGTGTGACATAAAACAATAAAAGAACTAGACAATCCCCTTTTGAGGAAGAATAATCCTTTGTTTAAAGAAAAAAAAAAAGGCAAGCATCTTCTTGATGCCAGAGGGTGCAGAATTCAAATCAAAGATTAGGCTAATTGATAAAAATAAAACAAATGTCTCACAGTATAATCCTCTTTAGGTAGAGCTAACGTTTTTTGCATTAACAAGTGTCCAGTATTAATCACCTATGCTGTTTTAACACTACATTGCGCTTGGTTCTGAACTGTGCAATATCTGTTCAATACAAAAACAACATGGGACACATTGAATCTGAATGTCGTCTCACTCACAACTCTGACGTAAATTTCTTTCTTTCAGTAATGTCACCTCAGTAGAAAACTGGTGGCACCTCAGAATTCAGAGATGAACAACCATTGCTAATAATTTACCTACATGTATTTGCTATACTTGGTATCTTAAATAAGAAATATGTATTTATAATTTTAATGATTTATATAATGATTATAATAAACATAAATTTAATAATTTTGGGAAAATTCTACATGTTCTAACTGGTGCATTCATCTCTACGTTCAGCTGCGCTACTGAAGAATTTACAGATAAATTCTAAATGTCTTGATTAGCCAGTCACTAAAAAAAAAAAAAAAAGATGCCAACCTGCTGTTTAATTATGTACTGCCAGGATCTTCTGAGCCTTTCTATAACGTGTGATAAATTCAGCGCTGCCAATTTAAGGCAGTTTTTTGCCTAAAATATTAACAGCCAACTATAAGTGAGAAGTTAGTTCGATTTGAAAGAAAAGCTTACAGCTCAGGAGCAAAAGCACGACATGGTTAAACTACCATTTCAGACACAGTCTGCAATTGTTGAATATGTTTCTAGTAGTTTTTTTTCATCAGTAGGAGTTTCAGAGCAATAATTATCCATAGATTCCCTTTTATCTAAGTAATGCCAAAGCTATCAGAAACAAGTTTTGTATTTAGCTTTCAGTAGTTTTTTTTTTTTTTTTTGCTTTTCATTTCTAGCTTTTTCTTTTGCCTGCACTTCTGGGCTTGCAGTCAATTATTAGCATGAAACTGAAGGGGCAGTTAGCCCCTGATGCAAATGTAATTGCTGACATGTCTAAATAAATACAGAATAATTATAGACTAGATATCCAGGACTGCAGTCTATCACAGTTTTCTTATTCAACCTGACGTGCGGACGTGGCATCACTGGTAGACATCCACCCTCATAAAGACTAGACAGTTGCTGCTTGCAGGCGGGAGCCTAACGCTAGTCTGCTCTTTTGCAGTTGATTGTGTCCTGAGTTGGCAATGAACACAAATGCAATGACTGGGTTGAGTCTCGTGAAGATATGAGCCATTAGATGAGTCTAATCCAGCAGACAGACCAGAAACCAGTCAAAATTGGGCAGCAAAAGCAGATGTTTGCTGTTCGGGCATCGTGTTCAGCCTTGTTCACAGAGAAACAAGATAACTGCTTCAGACACAGCTGCAAAATTACGACACTGCTATGGGCAAGAGCAGTGTGTGCAGCCTGAAACCACGGCTTCCCCTGCCCGTTTTCAGCGCCTAAACCCTACTCTCAACGGGAGCACCTGTGTCAGGACCAATGAGGGGAATGGATGCAGGTTGCAGACACCTACCACTGTTTGTTGCTTGCTAGGAGCATCACCCAGATTGACACAACCGTGCAAGAATGCCTGACCATGAAATTATTTAAGAACAATTGCCTTCTATCCATTAGCCTAATGTTTTGTGGGGAGACTGAAGTCTATAAAAATGTTCATATTCATAAAAATTAAGCACCAAAGCCACCACTACATTTTCTCTGCAAGAAGTTTTTAACATTTTGGAGGTTTGTCCTTGTGCAAAACCACTTACTCCACAAAGGTATAAAATATAGCACTTAATGGAGATAGTACATTTACTCAAGTGCATTAGTTCTTCCTTCTCCTTCTTTTCCTGCTTGATTGGCAGACAGAGATCCTAGATGTAACGCTATAGGAGATATTGTTTATAGCCGAAGCAGCAGGATCTGGCACCAGAGAGGACTCCACAGGCACTTGTGTTGACGGTGGCTTTGCAGTTGCCTCTGGGTCTTTCATGCGGCTGGGCTGATGAAAGCTATCTGGGCAGTTATATGCTCTTGGAAACCATTGCTTTTTCTATTGACATTTTAAATGGTTGTGGTGATTAACTGTTTGTATGCAGAGAATTTTAAATCCTGCACCACAGTAAGTCACTGCAGAGGCTGCTGGCACATGGTGTGGATCTGTATTTCTCTTTTCTGCCTAAAATGCCTTTCCTGTATTCGTTCAAACATTTGTTTAACTGCATTTGTGCATATTTGCAGTACTTCATCTCAGAGGAAGGAAATCTGAGGCTCTAGATACAGTGTGATGTGACCTTTTAGTCCTGGCTTCAGGCCCCCTCCCCTGAAATAGCTTGGGGACTCCATCCCGCGTGTCTCAGGACGAAAAAATGTGTAGTAGGACACTATCTAAGAGGTTGGTTGCACTTTTTGGAGCAGACAAATAAAGTTGTGGACAGGCCCTGGTCTTTTTTCCCAGCTTCTGCTCGTCTCTTGTTACACACACATGTGAGTAAGGGGAAGGAAAGGGTAGTTCATTGGCCCACAACGGTTTTATACTGGGTAGTCCATCAAAGCTGGTGGCATGCACTGCTTCTTGGTGTTTTGGGGGACTGTCTGCAGCTTCAGACACGTGCTTTGTCTTAGGTAACAAACACAAGGGATACACACATTTCGATGAAAAGAGACCCCAGACTCAGAGTTTTATTGCTCTTCAAAGTGGCAGGAGTTGAAGCCTGTGTTGTACTTTTGATCTCAATGAATGTATTTCGCTGCTTAAATGTTAGCATTGGCGTAAGTATGTGTAGGATTGAAGAATATATCTGTTAAATAAAATTGTCAGCCATTAAAGCAGCGTTATTTAAAACAAATGTTTTGCTCATTAGAAAAAAAATTGTTTTCTTTGTGATTGCATTTTAAAAGATGAATTAAATCATTTACATGTTCCAGGACTGTAAAAGAAAGAGGAAGCACATCACTACTTCACAGCTTTTTCTTCAAATAAATATGTAGCTGATGGAAGAATGCTGGGGGTTTGCATGTTGGATTTCACATTTTTGTGGGCAGAACTTTTAGAGCAATATTTAGCCATATTTTCCATTTTAGCCCAAGTAGCATCAAAACTATCAGACAAGTATTTAGTCTTCAAGAGTCTAGAGATTTTCTTGCACAAGTTTTGTTTTGAAAGTATGTTATTTTACATTTTACTCTTAACTTATTTAACAGTAAAATTAAATCATGTTTAATATTATTATTTCTCTTTGATTTATGTTTTTTTACAATTAAAAATATTTTTATACAAAACAAGATATGTGAGTTCTCAAATCCACCAGTTAAACCAGTGAAAATATGAGGTTTACATTTCACTGCTGTCTCTAAAACTTTGGACAAACTCTATGTGAATTTTGAGGTTTTGCTTTTGAAACAGCAACTGTGCAAGATATACAGAGTGTGGTTTTACTAGGCACACATTGTAGGCTTAAATCATGTCCAAAGCATCCGTGAAACAGACTCTGTACTTGTCAGTGATGGAGGTACTTTAAAAGTGGATAACCTGTAAGATTTTTTAAAAGTAAAGATCCTGCAACAAAAATGAGAAATGAATTTAAAAAAAGAAAAAGGAAATAAAAGAGAGGAGTTCCATGTACTTGTGAACGACTGTTCCTCCATTAAAATCACTGTAGGATGTTCAAGACAAATGTTTCACTGTATGTTGCAGGATTGCATTGGCTCTGAATAATCCTGGAAAAAATCCTGGTTTGCTGTATGTGGTAGATGGTTTATGGCAAGCATCCTGAATTCTTCCTGTGGACCTGCTGCTATCTTCCCATTTCTCTGGAAACGAAGGCTGCTTCATCTCCATTACAAGTGATATAATGGAAGGAAAGGGAGGGCAAAACATTGGAAGGCAAACACATTGAGAAGAANATACAGGAAACCCACATATAATTATATAATTATTTCTCCATATAGAATCACATTTTGCTAGGACAGGTCTCTCTGAGCTTCTGTATGCACAGACTTAAATGTGGCTAAAGTGCATGCTACAAAATGATCTACAAAGGGAAGACTGGAGATTTACAGGGGACAGATTTATTTTACAAACAGAGTAGTCATTTAGCTTACTGGCATTTTGCTAAGTCCCCTCACAATTATTCTTTTTAAAATTGCTTCCTTTCAAACTGAGCAACTTCTCTACCTCTAAAATATTATGATAACATTTAACAGCAACAAACCAACTAACAATTTTTTTAGTTAGGTTTTATTAGGACCCTTTTGCAAAGTCCATCGAATCGTTAGAACTTCAGTGTGTTGGATCAGGCTTCTCAACTCAGTTTGAACAGAGCTCCTGCTAGCTTCAGTGAGAATTCTGCCTGAAAGAAAAGTCTGGAGTTTGGGTTAATGACTTACTAAAATTCAGTCAATACCTTGTAAATTATACTGGTACTAAAACATCAACAGTAGAACTCCCATGCAGGAGCTACAGGAGAGAATAAACTTACTGAAAATTTTTGAATTCATCAGACTATTCTGTAGAAGTGTATTGGTTCCAGTGACAACTTGTTTTGAAAAACAGTAAGAATGGTTTAATTTAAAAAAATCAGCAAAATGTATTTAGGTTTTAACTGAAACATAGTCTTTATTTTTTGTTTGTTTCCAAACTTAATATTTGTTTCACATTTTATATTTTACTGTTAAATTCTGTTGCATTGTATTTCCTTAATGTTTTTATATTTTATTTTGATATTCCAATTATTCTTAAATAATATAAACTATATAAAATTATGCCCTTCAAAACATCAGCTGTCAAAACTTGCACAATTTACCACCTCTCTCACAGTGGAAATTCCCGGGAAAATCAAAACTCAGTCTTCTCTTCTGGTTTGAAACTTTCTTTTTAAACTGATAAGTTTAAGTCTAGTTTAGTTTAAGGTAAGTTTAAACTTTTACATTTTAACTTCAGAGTTTCAATCAGGTATATTTTTATCTGAGACACAGTGTCAATCCACCTAGACAGCGTAATCTATCATGCAAGAGCAGAGACACAAAAAAAGCACTAAGACTTCTGAGCATTTCTTCAGCTGTCTGAGACATAATAAATAGCTTTTCTTATTTATATAGTCTTTTGACTTTGCTTTCACTTTTCCTTGGTGGTAACAGAGTGTAACTCCAAGGAAACTTCCACCATCCATCCAAACTACAATTTCTTGATTTTAAGCAGAACCATTCATACTGAGGAAATTAAGGTGAATTTTATTTTCTGTAGTACTGAATATTTTGTTGGTATAACTCGATTTAAAGGTGATGGATATCTGAAAACTTTTGTATGTATTTTTACCAGTTTCTACTGAATTAAGTTCAAGAATTTCTCCTTGTTTGCAAATATGCACTGGCAGTGGCTTTTCATGCTTCATGCAAATTTAAGCGTGTTTTTGAAATTCTGTGTTTCATCATACACAGTGCTTCTGAAGTTCAGCTACACATCCATTTATTCTGTCTCCAGGAAGTTAGTGACCTCTGAGAGGTTTGGATCCAGAGAAGCTAGAGATGTAGCTAAGTGATTCTCTAATGGAACTTGTGTGCTGCCTTTGACATCAGTATATACCTGATTTTTTTGAAATTTCAGATTTTAGTATGAGATGTTCCAAACCTGCCTAGAATATGTCAGACTCTACTTTTGTGTAAGTCAATGGAATGAGGTCAAAGCTAGCATGTAGTCTTAGTGTAAGTGCTTCCTGCTGTCATGGAAATTACAATCGTATACAAGCTGCCTAATATGTATTGTGTGAGTACTGAGGGAAATAAGTATTTGATATACATGAAAGTATGACAACTCTTTTCCGTAAAAAATCACAGAATCACAGAATGGTTAAGGTTGAAAGGGACCTCTGAAGTCATCTGGTCCAACCCCTCTGCTCAAGCAAGGCCACCTCGAGCTGCTTGCCCAGGACCATGTTCAGATGGCTTTTGAATATCTCCAAGGATGGAGACGCCGTAACCTCTGTGGGCAACCTATGCCAGTGCTCAGTCACCCTCACAGTGAAAAAGTGTTTCCTGATGTTCGGATGGAACCTCCTGTATTGCAGTTTGTGCCCGTTGTCTCTAGTCCTGTCACTGGGCACCACTGGGAAGAGCCTAACTCTGTACTCTTTGCACCCTCTCTTTGGTATTTACACACATTAATGAGATGTCCCCAGAACCTTCTCTTCTCCAGGCTGAACAGTCCCAGCTCTCTCAGCCTGCACTTGTATGTGAGATGCTCCAATCCCTTAATCATCCCTGTGGACCCTCATTGAACCCCCTCCAGTATGCTCATATCTCTCTTGTACTGGGAAGCCCAGAAGATGAAGAACTTCAGGTGTGGCCTCACCAGCACTGAGCAGAGGGGAGCGGTCACCTCCCTCGACCTGCTGGCAATACTTTGCCCTCTGCAGCCCAGAATACCATTTGCCCTCTTTGCGGCAAGGGCACAGGTACTGTCTCATGTTCAACATCGTGTCCACCAGGACCCCCAGCTCCTTTTCTGTCAAGCAGCTTTCCAGCAGCTATGCCCTATGTGGTATGGATAGATAGGTAATAACTCTTTTTTGGTGGAAATACATTGTTTCCAAAGGCACACTACCATAAAATATTAGGCTTGCAGTTTGTTCTTAGTGAGTTCCTTACAAGATTAAGGTGCATGTCTTGCTTCTTTCACTTGAAGTTTTTGAAGATGTTATTCAGCAGTGGTGCAGTTCAATTCCCGTGATCTTCCAAATGAAGGGAATAATGGCAGAATACATAAGTCTCTTCAAAATCCTAAAAAGAAAAAAACCCAAACCCCTCAAACCCCAGAACATCGTAGGAAGATCAGGTATCATTATAGCTGATACAGTTAAACATGTTATCATTGGTCTGTAGTTCAGTAGGCTCCTGTTATAGACTCATTATCTCAAAGCAGTCCAAGTGTGAGGTACATGCAAGGCTCTATCCAGATCTACTTTTGTAAGTTCATCACTGATTAGTCATGACTAGTGAGCCATTTTATTTCAGAGTTACAAAGAGCATTTCTGATCATGATTTCATTTATAGTTGATGAAAAGAGAAAGCCACAAGCTTAATTTTAGAGCCAACAGTAAGCAGTCTCAGTGCAGGCATTTTCCTTTTCACTGGTGTAATATTGCTCATTAGAACTGGGCTTCTGAACTTGGTAGATCTTTTTACATTCATGAATATTCTGGTCATGGGTAGGGACTGACTGTAAACAGGTGATCTTAAATAGGGTGGAAAAGAAAGCAATGTGAAATCATTATATACTGATTTAAAATGTTCATGATGCATTCAATTAAAAAACAGGGTGAGCTGACTGGATCTAACCACAAGGGTCTGAACTTGTTTGCCTCATCTCTAAAGTGAGGTTCCTGTGTTACCTAATGAAATTTACAGCTGACCTAAAAACAACTTTAAAGACATTATTGCACATTTACTCCTTGTTTAGAGGGTTGAAACCTAATTCGGAAAACTGTGTTGTTATTCTAGTTGCAGTTAATTAAGCTCTATCATATTATTTCCTGTCTAGATAGCATGCAGTTCCTTAAAATAAACTTCTAACTAACTTGTGAATATTGTTCTCAGATGCCCTTGGGAACACCAGCTCAGCTATGCCCTGAGCGGTGGTTATTCCTCCACCGTGCTGTCCCTCCTTTCAGTGTTGTTTCTGACACTGCCTCACAAACATTTGTTGGATTTGGTGCAGTCAAAGCAGAGTGAGTTGGGAAAACAACAGGTTTGTGCCTGTTGAACCAAATGTTACTGTTAGGGAGAATGAAATGGAATGTTAATATACAAGACAAGGAGAAGACCAGGGGTCTGTTTAGGCTTTTCAATACACACACTTCCCACTGTAGTGTCCTAACAGTCGAATAGTCACACAGGTAGAACTCATTTTGCCTAGCTTTAGCTGTTTAAAATTGGTACATCTAAGGCTGATCTCACCATTCTGGGCTTTATGGATTGCCGATGAGGAGAAACAACACCTGCAGAGAACAATTAACCTCATCCAAAGCTACAAACCTGAGCTGTCTGGCGGTGCCTTTGGAAGTGGATTCATCTGTCCCTGATGGCTGTAAAGTGCCGTACATATATTCCTCAGACTTAAATGTTCAACTTGTAGACATCTAAACCGAAGGCAGAAAAGTCCTGCCTGAAAAGTTTGTCAGAAGTAGGTTTACTGCACGTTTCATGCTCACTACTACATATATATACATATATATATATTCAGAGTGGCGTATGGTTCAGTTTTGGGCCCCTTAGTACAAGAAGGACATTGAGGTGCTGGAGTGCATGCAAAGAAAAACAACGAGCCTGATGAAGGGTCTAGAGAACAAGTCATATGAAAATCGGCTGAGGGAACTAGTGTTGTTTAGCCTGGGGAAAAGGAGGCTGAGGGGAGACCTTACTGCTGTCTACAACTACCTGAAAGGAGGGTATAGGGAGGTGGGTATCAGTCTCTTCTTCCCACTAACAAGTGATAGGATGAGAGGAAATGGCTTCAAGGTGTGCCAGGGGAGGTTTAAATTTAATATTAGGAAAAATATCTTCACTGAAAGAGTTGTAAAACGTGGGAACAGACTTCCCAGGGAAATGGTTGAGTCACCATCCCTGGAGGTATTTAAAAGATGTGTAGATGTGTCACTTAGGGACATGGTGTAGTGGTGACAGACTTGACAGGGTTACATTTACAGTTGGACTCAAACATCTTAAAGGTCTTTTCCAACCTAAACGATTCTATGATTCCATGATCTTTGCCCCTGTGGTGTCTGTACATGCTGTCTTTTAGAGTACAGCAGCTTTAGGGACAAGGTACCTAAAGTCTACATTCATACTAGTAAGCTCAGTGGGCCAGGGTTTATTCTCTGATCCTTTGAGCAAGCAGCATTACACAGTTAGTTCCCTGCAAATGAAGTGGCCTGATCCATGCCAGGTAAAGAGAGCAGTCTTTGGGCAATGCTGTTCCATGAATTGTGTGCAGACATTGCACTGGCAGGCCCATGCAATGGCCATACCACGAAGCACGTTTGTACAGTACCCATGATCCAGACACGATTCTATGGTATGTACTCTCTGTTTCCCAGATACGTTGTATTTTATATAGGCTTTGCTGTTTTTCCAGTAACTTGGAATTTCCTGAAATTTTGAAGAAGTGCCCTTAACCTTCTTCCACAAGACTGAGGCTGACCATTGCTTTCATATTCTCCACCTGTAGATACAAGAGCTGTAAGTCCCCAGATCCTCAGTTAAGCTGTAGCTGTTTTAGCTATGCTCATTCCTGGTGCCCTAATGGGGTTTGATTTCTCAGCTGAGAACAGCAATGATTGATTGCCTTCCTCTATGTTCCTTCTTCAAGTACAACCTGCTGAAACTCTGTCCTGGTTCTTCATGCCCTCAGTATTTTAGAGTGGGTACTATTGCCCTTTCAGAGAGGAAGAAAATGCTCTGCTTGTCAGCCACCTAACAGGTCTTCTCTCTCTTTCTTCTGCTTTTGTATCATGGTGCTTTGGCTCTTCAAGCCTGTGCAAAATAGGCCAACTGTATCAGCGTTCACTCACTGTCTATGTGATCACCTCCCTCTCTTATCTTTCTTTCTTTTACAGTCTTACCTCTGTTCATGCAAATACTGGTTTTCAATATCCAGAGCTCTTTTTTTGCATCTGCTCATTTCCGGTTTCTATTTTATTTGTCTCCTTCTCTTTGCCTCTCACCATCCCAAGGATGTTTTATTCCCCCCACCCTGAACATTTCTCTAAGTCTTGCTTCTCCTCATTTTATTCTTCTGATGCAGTATAATTTTTCTTCAGCTGATTTTATTGTAGGATTGCAAAGCAGGAGGTTATTTACCACTGTCTTTGTTCTCATCCTACATTTACAGGGTTTAGGAGCTGTTGAATAATTGATATTTGCTAAAGTCCACATTAGAAATGCTGAAAAAAGGTTAAAACATGTTAATAAACCCAGGAAAAATACAGAGGAAAGCATACTCAAATGAGCTATGCTAAAATACTACTCATATATCATTGAGGACTCTCCTAAAGAAAGTAGATATAAACGGGGATACATGCATAAAACTGATTGTCAGTTTTGTGCCTAAACATTCTGTGATTGAACCTCCTGATTTATCAGAGTTTAAAAATATGCTACAAGTTTTCTAAGAAGGTATACAAAAGATTACAAATTATTTTTGAATGCTGTTCTTATAAGATTTAATGATTTACCCCTACATGAACAAGATTATATTCTTCTGTAGGAATAAAATTAAATTTTTATGCTGTATTCTGTTGATGCAGATGATTATTAAATCTACCAGTATTTTGGTAATTAATAGCTTTACACAGTGAAGCCAGCATTTTCTATCTTTGATAAAACCATTTTTTAATCTGTTTCTTTCCATTTCCAGTTCAGGCACAGTTTGCTAAAATACTGCCAGAATCTATGGTCTGTATGACTGATTAAATGAGCTTCCTAAATATAAGTTAAGGCATTAATGATAAATGAGTACTATTTCTATCTGCTCTTTCAGAAGGTTGAATTGTTTTAAACAATTAAGGTACCTAAAAAGTCTACCTGGATCCTCCTAGGATCCTGATATTTAGAGAAAAGGCTCTAAATCATCATGTGAGCTTTCCATTTCTTACACTGAACATATCCTGATGATCCGTTCTGAGTTTTGCTTACTAATTACTCTCTAAAGGACAGAATCTTTCTCAGAACATTTAAATATGAATAGACAGCCATCAAACAACATCTGTGCTTTATCGAAAGATGTGTCTCTTGTAATTTTTCAGGTGCTAAGGTCTTTATGCTGTCCTTAATCACAGATTCTCACCTATATTAACAGTAATTATGGATTGGGTTTGGGATTGTGCTGGTCCCTTGCATAAAGTTTTGCTGTGGAATGAGAACAGAGATAAACATGTTTTCTACAAAGACATGATTTAAGCAAATTGTTTGGCCCCTCCTTCTGTGCCAAAACCCTTTAGCTTTTGCCTCCTGTTTACCAAAAAGCATTTTCTCAGCCAGTAACAATTTGACTAGCATCTACTTTTTAATTAAATGTTGTAGCATTTAGGAAGATGCATGCTAATCTGGGCCCCAGATCTGCAGCCCTCAGCTTTACAAGATGCTGCTCCAGCAGAGGCTGTAAAGCTCTTGATAAGAGGGGTAAGGAGCAAGGTGCAGGTCCCACAGCGATAACCTCCTGACTCCAACATTATAGGTCTTTCTGCCGGAATTGAGTTCTACATCTTCCTCGATTGGTTATTGTCACAAATGAGTAATGGATGCACCCTGCCAGAGTCCCCAGGTACACGAGCCAGTCCATCAGGCCATCGGGAAGCGCAGCTGCCGGCCGCAGGGGCAGGCAGATAACAGGCAGACCCCGGGAGAGCCCTTAAAGGCGTCGGGACCACCAGGGCACGAGCCGAGTACCTGCAGCTCCTCTGAGGAACGACCCGCCTGCAACTGCTCCTTGTACTGCTTAGAGTGGGCATTAATCAAGCTGTTCCCAGGGATCATGTAGGAGACCAGATAAAGTGGTACAAACAAATCAAAAGTGGGGAGGCGGCTGGAAAATGCGCTGCGTTCTGGCCGTGCTTAGGTTATTTTATTTATGTTGTTTTATTCAAGAGGGAAAATGTCTGGAATGCCTTGTTCACACTGAGAATAACTGTTAGAAATACATGTACATACATGCATGCATAAGTACTCACACAGACACTATATATATATACACACATATATATATGTAAAATTAAGCCTGGCAAAATTGTCTAGTTACCAGCTGAGCAGCAAAAGGCACTTGTCAGTGTTTTTGCTGTCAGTGATGCTAACAAAGAATTAAGTGGTATTTTAGTAAACTTGTCAGGGAATTAACTCATGCTGACTGAGAAGTGAGTAAGTAGGTAAATAAGACTGTGTTTTAATCTATTAAGCATGTTTTTTTGGAAAGTGATGTGATTTTGCCTTGCTATCACTAGTGTAAAGGGTCAGCTGGAAGTTTTCTAAAGCATACGTGATAGAGTTTCTGTTTAACATCTCAGTAAATTTGAAGGTCAGCTTGGTATCTAAATGTATCTGACAAACGGTCCACGTGTCCCTCCAGAGGAGGACAGTTTTAGTTTTACACTACCTAACATAATAGTATAATTAACCGTATTTTAGGAAATTCTGTTTAGCTACCATGTTAATTCTTGGAATAATAATGGTTTGTAATGCAAAGCTCAAGAAATATCTTTTCAAAAGCCTGTAACTAGAATCCGCATCGAGATCAGATTTTCTAAAGAATGTAACTTCTGATTAATCAACTCAATAGATGTTGGTCAAGTCTCCAAAACTGATCAGAAGCCAACATCTCAGAGAAAAGCAATAGGAGCTGCGGTGTACAGAGCTCCTTTAATATCTGGCCATAACTATTAGTGTGTCTGCAAGCAAAACTATATTTGCAATACAGTGTTTCTGTAGGATTTGATTTGTCCCATCTGGCAAAGAACCAACTTCATAGAGGGCACTATACAACACTCTGTCATAGAGAAGGCAGCTACATTACGTGGCAGAAAACATTTCTGATACTCATCTGGATGAAAATTGCAAAGGGGAGTTTGGAATATGAGGAGGAAACTCCCAAACTGGAACACATCACCCATCTAAGAGTCATGTATTCTGTGGGAGAGAAAGGGGAATGAGAGAACAGATGGAAGAACAACCTGAAAAAGTAAAAATCTCACAGGTCTAGAATGTTACTACTTAAAGCTTCAGAACTACAAATAAGTTTATTTACATATATTTCTTTCTGTTGTGGCTCAGACCTATTCTGCACTCAGATATTTAATTTAACTGTTGTTTAAGAATAACCAAATAAAAAGAAAGTATTTTTAAAAACTCTATAATTATTTAAAAGCAAAGCATTTACAATAGCCTGAGGTGGAGCACTCAAAAATGTATAAGTTAAGTTCTGTGCTATTTTCCCTTATAAGACTCTTTTTTTTCAGTTGATTTTAACTTTGTTGCTCTTTGACTATTTGGATTGTAACTTTACATGCTATGTTTTTGCCTGAAACAAAGTTGTTTTAGAAAAAAGTCATCAGCAAAGATCATTCAGCATTTTTGGAACTAGCTTCAATGATAAAGAAAGAATATTTCACTAGAAATTATATTTGTATAACCTTTTATTTAAAAGGTCTGGCATCTCAGAAAAAAGAGATGTTGCTGAAACCATAGATAATGCTTTTTCACCATCTCTATTAAAACCTCCCCAAACTCAGACAAATTATTAATCCGAGGGTTTCTTGCTTTGCATTTGCTTAGTAGGACAGAATTGCTGGGCAGGACACAGATGTTTAAGATCAGTACTAAGGGCCCTTTACCACTGTGAGGACTTGCACCAGGCACACAGAAAGACTTTGCTTCCGCAGAGCTCCCTGAGCCTTAGCAAAGATTTTCCACCTTAGCTGTTTGCCCAAGGTACCAGCCAAGCTTTAGCAGCAAACATGGAGAAACTTGCTTACTTTTGTGCTAGTCCTTTTCCCTAGTGATGCCAAGATTGTATGAAAAGAGTAAGCAGCAGTTTATCTTGGATTATGAGTAGGAAGGAGGTAGTAGTCCACGAAGCCAGGTGGGACTTTAGAAGAGGGGCTGGATATAGGCTGTAGGAAGGCAGAAACACAGAGGATGAATATAAAGAAAGGGAAACTGTTGCAGCATACCAAAGGTAAAGTGTATAACTTCCATTAATTTGAGGTTTCACGCAGGAGTGCTGAGTATGAACCTGAATTCATACACTATGGTGATGTTATATATAGATCATACTGGGCTAACAGGACAGGAGCATCTTCTCACCTTCTAAATTTCCCTTTGTTAAGCACCTCAGTGCATCAAGCGTCAGGCACGTTGAAGTGAGCAACCTGAAACGAGGAGTTGATAGTTATCCTCAGAGATTCCCATTGCTCCATCAGCGCACTGTGACTGTACTTCTATTCAAGGTACCTGCTGAAAAGGTCAGAATTGGAGAAAAACGATGTTCTGAAGTATGGTTGGCATTTCTGTGGTGGAAGCGCAGAGAGGGAGCCCAGCCCTCTGGGGTGCTTGCTCATCTGTACCAGCTGCGACACCACACTGCTTCCTACCGTCACTTTATCCATTACCTGCGTATGTCCCTTCCCACTTCTGCAGCAAGGGACACGAGATCTCGGCGAACAGCACCTTCCTTCATTGCACATTCGTTTTTTGAACACCAGCTGTTGTTGGATGTTGAAAAGTCTGGTTCATCACACGAGGCTAGGTGAAATAACTTCAGGTTTTGCGTACCCACTTTAGCTTAACTCAGATTTTAGGGTGTTTACTGTTATCAGAATGCTGGTGGGTGCTCTTCATCCTGTCCCTTGTCCCCAGTAAGTCACACCACTGGGGAAAATAAGACCACCTCTGTTCAGAATGTCCGCTTGGGGTCTCATCCTGCTCCCAGTGGAGTCCATGAGAATATTAATTTAAAATTAGTAGACTGATATTCAGAGTACAGAAAGAAAAAGACAGCACAGTAAATCATGATTTTAAGATGGGGTGATGGTTTAGAAAGGTACCTGCTATTACGAAAGAGTAGTTATGTACATTTAAGAGAAAAATGGTCTTACAAAACACCACAATCAACAGAAAGAAATAAAGGGGAGAATGAATCATGTCAAACCCAGCTTTATTTTCCAGGGTCTGTGTGATCATACTGAGATTCATCCAAAATTTTATGAGGGACTTTCCATTAATTTAGTTATTTTTTAACCTGTGCTAAAAAAATCAACTGACCCAACAAAAAACCCTCCGAAACCCACCAAAACCTCCTCCTCATAAAATCAGCCTAGTGAGCCAAATCTTGGAAAATAAAACAACAGAAAAACAGCAGCAGGCCTTGCAGAACTTGGAGCATGGTTCATCGTTTCCAACTAGTGGAAGCGGACCACTTACTGGACGGGAGAGGTGATTTGTCGTTAAGGCTCCAAGTCGCTTAGATCCTCCAGAAAATACTACCCTTGGAACTGAAGAGAAAACAAGCACAAGGGGAAATTACGGAATGTGCCCTGTTTTGCAAGAATTTTTGTCGATCACGCTGCTTTCCTCATTGGAAAGGTATGAACAGCTGAAACATTGTTTTCTGCAGAAGGCTTTATAGGGTATTCTTAGTGCTAAATGCTTTTCTGAGCACACGGAATTGTTGTTCTGTGTATTGTCTCTGCAAAGCGTGTTTGTTTTAATGTTTGACATATGTGAAATTCAGCTTTGGTGGTTATCTTACAATCTTAAAATAATAATAATGTTTACCCCTACAATGAATTCACGCTTTAGCATTTGCTATTGCCTGGTTACTAACCTCTCTGCTGTGCTTGAAGTGCAGCCGCAGAGAAACAAAGTTCTTGTTAGAATTTAAGATGTGAGGATCCATTTCTGCCTAACAATCTCCTACTCCTGCATTCCCTGAAGTGTATCCCATCTGCTTTTGGGAGCTCTCATTGCAATATGCAGTGATTGCAGGATAAGCACACCATTTTCCTGTCAATACTTTCCTATTAGCCTCCTGGATCCATACATCATCGTCTTGCTGGCCTGCAGTTTGCTTATCTTTGTCTCTGAGGCTGCCTTTGATTTATCTAACACCCAGGTTAATGAGGCATGGAGCCCAGGGTGGCTCCAAGGATAATGCACTCCTGTATAAAAATGCTTAAGGAAGGATCAAGTGATAATCCATTCTAGACTAAAAGGCCTAGCTCTTCAACAAATGTTGTATTTCTTAATCGCTAAGCTAAGGCTATAATAGCTCCCTGTTAAGCTACTGCCATCAGTAAAACTATACATGCTAACTATATGAAATTTACAAAAGAACTGAAAATTAGATTTTAATTTGTGTTCCAAAAAAGGCAAAAAAAAGTTCATTTCTTAGGAACAGTTATCACCATTATTTGACAGTGTTCTTATGCAAAAATAAGTTAGCTTTAATATTTAATTTACAGTAATAGTTTTATATTCCCTCACTGGGACCTATGTTTTTCTAAAGACAAAAATAACAGAAGCTAGAATGTTACTGTGGCAAGGATAAATCAAACTAGCTATTTCAATAATGGAGGTAATTACAAAGTGTATATATCTGAGATGTACTGAGTGGTTAGGGGTTGTTTAATTAACATAAAAATTTCAATATCATCAGCAAGTGTGTTGGTATCACAAAAGCATTGTTAAAAATGCATCTTAAAATAGTTATGCCTTTCTCTGTTCCTAGCTAGTACATAAGACTAATATACTTTTACCTCCCATTTCTGCTAATTACCATCTTACACAGAAACACTTTAACGAAAGCAAGGTGAAGCTCCAAGTATGCTTTCAAAGCCGTATTTATTTGTTTATTTTTAAAGGTCTCTACTGCATATTACTCTGATGTCTGTTTTGGCTTTTTTTTCGTTGTTGTTTTGCTTTGTTTTGCTTTGTTACGCTTCGTTCATCTTCATGTTATGAATCTGCTCCTGAAATAGGTGTAATGTATAACCATTTAGAAAATGTCATAGCACAAAATAATGGGATCATTCCTACGGGATGCTGTGCTCATATTTTGGAATAAAAGCCACTCACAAGCAAGGCTTTCACCAGTTGGCCCGCCACAGCCCCCAAGGACTTGACCCAGGTAATAAGTCCTTTACTGGTCACTAACCTACATTATTGAGATTTAGTTTGGATTTTAATGACATGACATTGTTAAGGGTTGTTATTGAGATGTAAATGATCTTCCATTGGGTTATTTAAGACACATGAAGGACCCAGTTTAGAATGAAAATTAGTTATTGATTATTCCAGCAATTAACAAAATAAATTTTAACACCTATATTAACATTTTCAGAAGTCTTAAATTATTTTTTTGCTCAGACTGACCCAAGCAGCAAGACTGATTCTTTAGGAATTTTGAAGACATTCTGAAAAATAAAACAAAGTTAAAGAAACATTGCTGCTTTTTTTCTGATCTTCTGTTTTAAAAGTAATTTTTCCTCTTACATCTGCTATGGATTAGAGTAGTATAAAATGCAATGCCTATAGAGTTGCACGGTGTGCTATGTATATTCTTTAATATTAAAGACAAGTTTGGAGCACATATAAAAGTAAAATCTTCAACCTATTTGTTCCGTCTTCTTTTTGAAACTTCTATCACTAGATTAACATAATTCATCAATTATAGAGTTCATTTTATCTACTTGCATTTCTTTCCTTTGTACTTCTAGTCTACTGATTTTAAAACTTCCTGAGATAGGAGGCAGCCTTTTCAGGTGCTGCTGTTATTTATAAGCACCTCTTAATGGTGCTGGTAGCACAAATAATAACAAAATAAATTTCCCTATCTTCCCTATCCAAAGTGGAGAGTGTGCTCATTTATCCCCAGATATTTTACCTAGAAAAAGTGTTTCTTGAATTTTGCACATGGACTAATGCTGAGAAATTTTTAGAGATCACATCACTCTGGTATACACTTAGTTTGGTGGCAAAAAATCAGAGAATACATGATACGATTATATAAGTAGCTCAGTTTAGTCCTTTCTTTTTTGCTTTCTCCACTGCAAACTTCAGCCAATGAAGAGAATTAGGTGCTAAACAGAGACTCATACTTTCTATGTAATTTCACTCTTTGGGTCCCAGTGCTACTTAATTATAAAATATTTAGTTAGGGAAATGGCACAAGCAGCTTGACTGGACTTTTCTGCTAGAACTCATTACTTAATGTGCTGCCTGTAGATGGTACTGAACTCACTGAAACTAATACTGCGGTCATGTGCTGTCTTTTGTGTTTCTATATCGTGTCAGTATCCTTCACATCTCGGATAATATTACACGGAAAATTAGCTGCCTACCTGCTGCAGTTTGAACACGGCTTTCAGAAAACTATTCTGCATAGTGATATTTCAGTTTAAAAGTCCCTTTTAAAATTAGCAGCTAATAGCAGAGGGTTGGCATTTTCTAGCGTTGACTTTCCTTGAACAATTCTCTCTATCTTATTACCACACTTTTTTTCTTGCTCTCAGTCCTGCTATTCAGACGCAGCCAAAGTACCCACTGATTTAAATTAATTTTATATCCTCTTCGTACGAATCTCTGCCATCAGTTCAATGTCTGGATCATCAGGAGAGATACTTAACTTCTCTTTCAAGACATGACAGACCGCATTGCCTCTGACCTTACAGGAAAGTTTCATGAATGGGTATTTACCACAGCTTTCACATCAGTCTCCACACCCATTAAATGCATCGTGCTGGCTCGGTCATTTTTGTTTTGTTTGGCTTTTTATTTGTTGATCAATCTGATAAGAGATAGGCAGCAACTCCTGGTGTACGGTGATTTTTTAGGTTTTCCAACTATAGGGGTTAAATGCTAGCATTTAAAACATAGAGAAAAGCTAATAGTGTCAATGTATGTTGAGATATAAAAATAATCAAAATACAAGCATAAAAAGTTTGCCCTTATCAGAATTAAAGGCTATTTGATTTTCAGATCAAAAAAGCAAGACATATCTGCCAAAACACGCTAACATATATTCACATTAAAAAAAAATAGTTTATATGAAGAATCAGGTACATAATACAGCTGTAACTCGTACAAATAACCAGGCAGTAAAAATAAAACAATTAACTTCTGTGTTCTGTATACATCACCAAGTAACTCTTGATTTCTTCAAGTGTTGTCCCTCATATAGAACTCTTCTAGCGTATCTTCTGAACAGCAGAAGAGGTGTTGTTTGATGCAGATTCAACCCAACTACCTGTGTCCTTTACAGTAGAGCACCTGGATTAGGAGTAATCACCTGTATGGAAAATGCAGAGATATGCAGCTTAAGAGGTGAATAATCCTCTTGAAGTGCCATTTTTTGTCCATTAGTAGACAAGAGGAGTAAGGACTCCTAGGTATTAATGTAAGGGTGAGGTTTCTAGGCCTTTCAAGTGAGGGACTAGAGAAGCCCTCATGATCTTCCCAGCCAGCCCATTCTTGCTTTACTTAAAGAGGTCGCAGCTCTAACGCCTGTGCCAAGTGCAGCTAGGGCACTGTTCTGCAGAAATAAAACCCCAAAACCAAATGCAGTTAACAAAAAGAGAAGAAAGAAAAAGGTGTCCAAGCACATTTCATAACGCATCCAATAAGACTGTAGAAATTCAAATTCACTGGCCTTGCTTCCCAAATGTCACTGCAGCTGTGGGCCACATTTCAAAAGTGGGTGTTTTTTGCAGTGGAGGTTGTGTCCTGTTTTAGGGCTTACGCTTCTCTAGACAGATTATCTGAAGAGCTCAGCACTTTGCCGTTTCATAGGTAGCACAGCATCCCAGCATCCCAGCTCCACCAGACTGCCTTTCTTTCTAGAAGGGCTGTACCAGCACCAGCGTTGCATATATCCAGTCTTCAAAAGCACACTCCGGTGTGTTTTCTGACCTCTGATTGCAGGTAGAGATTATTCCCCTCAGATGTTCTCATAATCGGGATGCGTATGATGTGCTGTTTGCATATAGAAAAGCATGAAGCTGGAGATAGGAATATGTGAGTGAATGGAGTTTTGTGGCACTGGAGGAAGAGCGCCATGGAACGGAGTCAACAGAGGAGCACATATTATGAAATTTACGTGTCTGTCCAGCTCCCTGTTGAGACACCATCCTGTGGACTGTGAAGGAAAAATTATCTCTCTCCCTTTCTTGAAATATCATCTGCTAAACAAAACAATTTCACCTGCAAATATCACCTGATACAACACTTTTAAGAGAGATTCGTGTATCTTGCATTAATAATAAATGTGAAGCAAAGCCTGATATTTCATTGTATAAAAATAAAACACACCAGTATATACTCAAGAGACATTCATAATAAATGTCAGTTCTAGGAAAAAAAATCCCTAATATTGTTTAAAGTATTAAAGGAGTGTTTTGCTTTAATAACTGTGAAAAAAAAGCAAACCACTTTCAATCCATTGTTCCTCTTTGTGGGTGTTCTTAACTTAAGTTTCAGCAATTCTTTAGAATTTATTCTATGCTTTACTGTTAACTAAGATGACTGATGAGATAACCATGAACCAGCAGCGTGCCCTTGTTGCCAAGAAGGCCAATGGGATCCTGAGATGCATTAAGAAGAGTGTGGCCAGCAGGTCGAGGGAGGTTCTCCTGCCCCTCTACTCTGCCCTAGTGAGGCCCCATCTGGAGTACTGTGTCCAGTTCTGGGCTCCCCACTTCAAGAAAGATGAGGAGCTGCTGAGAAGAGTCCAGCGGAGGGCTACAAAGATGAGGAGGGTACTGGAACATCTCTCTCATGAGGAAAGATTGAAGGAGCTGGGCTTGTTTAGCCTAAAGAAGAGAAGGCTGAGATGGGACCTTATAAATGCTTACAAATATCTCAAGGGTGGGTGTCAGGAGGATGGGGCCAAACTCTTTTCAGTGGTGCCCAGCGACAGGACAAGGGGCAAAAGGCACAAATTGAAGCAGAGGATGTTCCGTCTGAACATGAGGAAGAACTTCTTCCCTCTGAGGGTGACGGAGCACTGGAAGAGGCCGCCCAGAGGGGCTGTGGAATCTCCTTCTCTGGAGACTTTCAAGACCCGCCTGGACAAGGTCCTGTGCAGCCTGCTGTAGGTGACTCTGCTTCGGCAGGGAGGTTAGACTAGATGGTTCCCAGGGGTCCCTTCCAACCCCTACCATTCTGTGATTCTGTGAGATTTGGATAATGGGCTGTGGTGACCAAAGACATTCAGGCAACTGGCTAAGGAGAAAGTTGACAGAGTAGATCTGAGTGGCTCAGGTGCCTCAGGCCATTGGAGTGCCTTTTCTTTATGGTGACACAAGATGAGCTTACACGCAGAAACCGTTGCTTCTTGTGAGCGGTCACTCTAATGGCTATGTAGGCAAGTAATTAATATACATGTAACTCTCATCTTTCCTGTCTAACTCATACTTAAATGGTGGGAGAAAACATTGACATTGCTTATATTGCTCTGTTGTGTTTTGTGTGTAACACAGTCACAAGATCTCATTAGTAGTGTTTTTTTAATTATAGCTGTGCAGATTTATACAAAATATTGTCAGTGAGTAACTACACATTCATATATTTATTCCACACAGTGTGTGAGCAAAGGAGATTGTTCTTGAAAAAGCAGTGAAATGCATGATCTAGTGTTTAACTAGAATTTGGCCTAAATAAAATGCATTGAGAATAACAGACTTAAATCCGTACAAGAGAGAATAGCTAGTGGTAATCTAATACAACTTCTAGTTGCTCTTATTGCTCCGTTTATAAAGTGGTTTCAAAGCAAGGGCACCACTTGGAAAAGGAGAAGGTAATATAGCAATCCAGATCTGTAGTAGACCATTTGGATGAGAAATTACTCAGTTTCTCTAGGCAGCTCAAGTCCTCCTTTTAGAAAAAAGTGCTGAACTCCACTCTGCCAGCTGTTGTACACTGGAATTACCCTCTGATACTGTATTCCAGCAAACCCGTGGCTTAGTGAGTTCCTAGGCAAACAGTTAAATGCAAAAAGGTCAACCATGCAGAAGTAAGGGATGAAGGATGTGTCTTTCCATCACTATCAGTTAAAGTCCATGGGAAAATGAATGAGGAAGAGGGGAGCAGCCATATACCCAAGCTGTACTTTAGTCTATATTTGCCTTGTCTGACAACACAGCAAGCAACACTCTAGTGAGAAGAGGCTTAAGGAGATACTTTTGCTAGTTTGGGTAAGAATGTTTGCCAGCATGCTGACATCTACAGCTGAGGTCTGCAAAGCAAAATGTTAGTCTAAATGATAGGATTTGGGGTCTGATCACACAGATTTGGTAGCAGAATGACAATTTCTGAAGTAAGAATGTCTCTTTTTGTGAGTTCTTCTTTGGAAAGTGCTGTAACTTTCTGATATGTGACTATTTTTTTATCAAATGGCCCTTCTTTTGCCGTGGTTGTCTGCACCTGAAGGACAGACGGGTGAGAGACACTGTTAGCAAAGCCCTGAGTTCTCCACCAACTACACAGAAGGATACATAAATCTACATGACAGAAAAATACACTTTATCCAATAAGATAAGAACACATAGTTGATGAAATCCTGAAGTCTTTATTCAGTCCTTTCTCAAAAACAACCAGCATGCAAGTCGTGAAGAGATTTCACTGACTTATGACTTACATTTGGTCATCAAGGCTGTTTTGTTTGAGCAAGATGAAGGGGGAGAGAATAGTGGGAAGAGAATAGGTAGGTCACTTTTCTCATTCCCCTTTAATCAGTTAAAACTGACATATAAACAGAACATCCCAACTGAAAGAGTTGCAAATATCTTTCATGGTGATGCAAACAGCTAGGTTTCACAAAGGGATGATGTTTGAAATTATTTTTGTTTTTCTAGCTGAAACAAACACGAACATAGGCATTTTTGTTAAATGGAAGTTATGTACAAGAGCTTCAGGTGTTTGGTCATAAAACAGATTTTTTATTTTATGTTTCTTCCCATTCTTCATTGGCGAAATCAAAAGCAAGAAAGAGTCATGAGACTGCAGGGATGAGGAGTGAGAACAAAAACATAAAATCTTTTACAGTTACATTGTTCATCAAAAATATTGTCCCCAAATTTTCAGCTGAAAGCAATTTGATTGCGTCTGTTATTTGCTAGCAGAAAGTTTCGTGTGTGGAAGATAGAACGCCTTCCCAAAGGTCTTATGACTGAAACAAAGAATGCGGAGTCAAAGCACTAGGGAATTTATTTTTGCCGCTGAACACCCTGTGCCCCTGAGTGCTAATGATATACCCAAAGTGTATACAAAAAGGTTTTCCTGAGCCCCCCAAAACACGCTGATGTGTCTTGCTGCTTATCTGTTTCTGAATCTTTCTCTTCAGGTACTAGACTGCTCCTGTTTCTTGCTTTCAGCGCTATCGTCACGTGTTAACCAAGTCTGTGTGAGCCAGGGGACTAAAACTCCAAGGGGTAATCACAGACCGTGGAGTCAAATCCTGACTGTGCCATGGAGTAATGTTGGGCAACTGCGTTAGCCCTGTGGCAGGGGCTCTAAGCAGTGAGGTGAAAATGACATTGTAGAAAACGTCAAGTTCAACAGATATAAGAGACTATTATGATGTGAAAGGCAAACCATTTCCCTGGTTCTGATAAATCTGATTTCTTCCTCACTAGTGTCAGAAGAAAAACAAAATGTCAAATTTTCACCAGTTTGAGAGTGCCTGGCTTCCTTAAAAGAGCATTTGGACAGAGAATTTAATCAGCAGCAACGAAATGCTGTGCTGCAAAACTTTTGTTGTTTTATTTCCATTTCCCCTAATTACATTGCAAAGCATCTGTAAATGGGTGTGCTCTGCCTTTTTCCCTTCTGGTCCTTTTCTCTATTTTCTTTATAAAAATTTAGAACCAGTAATATTTTTAAACGTGATACGATTCCGTCTTCAGTTATTAAAATCAACAAAATAATGGACAGATCTAATTAATTTTTTCTTTGGACTTTCTAAACAATTTATGTATTATTTCTTTCAGCTAGAAGTAGATCTACACAGCAAAATTTGCACTCAGATAGAGCTATTTTTTTTTCCTAGGAGCTATTTGGACCCAAAATGTTAAGATCCACAGTAGGCATAAGCTGAAATAACAAAATCTGTGTCTAGATTAAATGGGCTGCCTCCTGGCAAAGTTTGTAGTCAGAACAGGTTAGAAGCTGGCGCCATTATACAGAAATACAAGTGCGAGGCTAACATAATGCAGTGGATGTTGTCTGAGGAACTGTATTACCTTAATATTCCCATCGGTTAAGATATCCATCTGATTAGTCTGAAGATGTTGCATTATCTAGTAATGCCAAATATACGTTAAAATGGGGAAAGCTATGGGCGTGATTGAACTGTGATAACATATGGTTTGCACAGTCATTGGCCTCTTAAGAACTTAAATTCCAGCTGGGCTCTGTGTAACATAAGAAACAGGGATATCACATTTCCCCCATCTCTGCTTCTGGCAGGTGTGTGCTGGAGACTGACTGCTAAATACTTTGTAATTAGTATGCCTTGGAGCAGTCACTGTCATCTTACATCTGTAACTGGAGTGAGGGCACTGTTAGCATGACTGTGTTCATTTCTTTAGCGTCCCAAGCCTATAGACCTATACAAGGCAGCCTGAAGGATCAGCGTTTGATGCATGAACCATAGGCAGACCTCAGAAATGTGTCTAATTATACCACTATCTGACTGCACTATTGTAGCAAGATGTATTATTCATAGAAAAAAATGAACTGCTATTCAGGGATAGAAAAATCTTATATATTCTACCAGTTCTAAAGTTCAATGTCTAATTGAAGATTAAATAGTTTGAGACAATCAATAGCTGTATTTTAGATTTTTAAAACTATTCCTGAACTATTGTCATATTCCTCGGTGTACAATAAAACACCGATATTCTTTCAAAGAGTGTGAGAGAGAGACAGAGAGAGAAAGGTAAATTTACTGCTAAGATATAAAGTTAAGAAATTTTCTGGAAATTCATAGCAGTACCTGCAACCTTTTCACTCCTTACTAGATCCTAGGCTTTTTTGGAGGCAATACGTGGGTGTTGCTCATGATGATTTCATTTATTTAAAAAACATCATTCTCCCTTGTGGGGGCACTACAGCTGAAGGGCATAAGAATTCCTTTTTGAGAAACTCATAGGCTTTGTTTTCTATTGGTTTAATTCACATTACTTATTTTAAAACCGTCTGCACTGATTGGAAGCCATATGCTACCAATATGGATGAACATTTAGGCAGCAGACATCCCTCATGCAAAATCCAAAGGAAGACTCCCCACCCACAGCTGCAGGAGCTCCAGTCATGAGGGGAAGTAGGTACCATTTGAAGATCGTGGTGTCTACAGTAGTTTTTCAAACAGAGAAGACTTAGTTTAAAAGAGTTTTGGAGTCAGTCATGTAGAAAGAGAATTTCAGAAGAAAATAGGTCCTATTGAGTGCTTCAAATACACCTTAAGTTTTGGTCTGAAATCAGTTGTTGGCACATAAGAGCTGATACTATGTTACTTGAGAAGATACATATCTTCGCAGGCAGATCACAACTTTCTTCACTTTTCTTCAAAAATTTTTTATGTCCAGATGAAGACATATCTTGTGTCATTGCCTGATCATCACTGAACATGGAATTTCAACATGGGATCTTTCCATCACACCTTATAACTGAGGTTATGCCTCTCAGAGTGACTTCTAACCAAGGAATGCAGTACTCAGTTCATTTTTCCAGTGGCTAATGAAACTATTATCTGTAGCCATTATCCAGGAGTTAATTCAACTGATAAAAATAAATGCTTTTGGGGAGATCTTGTCTACCTAATTTTTTCTTAAACGTTTTGGTGTTTAATAAAGAAGCCTTCGTAAATTAAGTTCTTACACAGACACTAAAAAATAAGGACTGATGTTTCTCAGAAAATCTGAAGGACTCGCCAAATGGTCTCTAAAAAGTAAGGACTTTATTTAGATTTGAACACACTTCGATTAGGTATCTAACTCAGATGGATAGGACTCTTTTTGAAACAGGATCTATCAGTTTCCTTTAGGAGGATCAGTTTGCTAGGTATCTCAGATATGATCACTGGAATACTATATATACAGTTCCTGGGCGTTAGTTAGTTGAATAGATCAAATCCTGCTTTTATTGCTGAACATACCTACCTCTAGCTCTGTGAAACTGGTACACTTTGGTTTCCATGTAAAGAACCTGTTATCAGAAGTCTTTTCCCTGTGCTTGCACTTTTTTACATGTCAAATTACTTCTTCAGCTTCACTGTGACAAACTAAATAGATGGAGTATCTTTAGTCTCTAGGGCAGGTTTTCTAGGCCCTGAATGACTGCTGCTGAGACGGGATGAGTGCTTGAAGGTTGGGAGTTGAAAATTCTCTCCATCTCTCAAGAGGTAGCCTTTATCAAAAAGATACCTTTAATGTTTCTTAAATGCTTCAAAACTTGGAGTTCTTCAACCTTCTTAAGAGGAGCTGGCATATGTGCCTGTATATTTAAAGAATGCTTTGCATTAAATAGTCAATATTCATGTAAATGTCTGAGACAATGTCTGACAGCAACCTGACTGTTCTTAGGCAGATAAAATTGAGATGGATGCCAGACTTTTTTTGAACTTCTGGAAGAAACATCTAGGAAACACAATAAATGAGAAGGTAGTTCAAGGGATTCTCTGAATCTGGTGTATAATATCCTTCAAATGATTACTCATCAAGGCAAGTGGGATAGGGAAGGATAAAAGCAAACAGGGTTTTAGCCACCACAACTTTTACGGTACAGGTGTCTGAAGACATTTTCTGGAGAGCAAAGTCAATGTCTCTCCTCCAGCGTGGAATGAATTTGCTGTTCAAAGGTATGGCTTCGGGAAGTATTCACACAAGTTCATTGGAGATGTGTAAGGGTCAGAGGAGGAACCTGATCTAAGATATTCTGCATTACCCTCTCTGGAACCTCGACTGTCTGCGCTGGCTATAGAAAAAAGCTATAGCAATCGGTCTGCTCTGAGTAATTACCTAGGAGTATTCTTCTTCTTCATTATTGGATAGACTGGTCATTTACCACCAGCCTATGTAAAGGACATTGCAGAGTTGCACTGCCTGAGGCTACTCCGTAAAAGACATGACATCCAGTAGGTTGAATCCCTCTCAGCTTTCCTCGCTGTGTGAGCAAGGGGCTATCCCAGCCTGGATTCATCCCAGGGAATAGACGGAACAGCTATGTTCACCTCTCGCCATCCCTCTGCACGATGTGGCAGGAGGCAGGGGTCACTGGAGCTGATGCGGAACTGGCCTCTGTCCCAGGAGAATAGGATCACTTGCTCCTAGTCTGTGCACCTCGGCTAAGTTAGGGTCCTGCTCTGAACCACCTTCTCGAGATCAGTTTGGCAAAATAGCATCAAAGCAGCTGACACAAGGCAGAAGAACAGCCACTGTAGTGCTATAAGACAATAACAGCAAATTGTCAGAGCCACGTTTGCATTCAGCTACTGGTACTTTCACTGTCTGTGAACCACCAGCATGTGTGATCCTCGAATCAATCCTATTATTTAGCTGGGTAAAAAATCTCCTCTAGTGTGTGGGATACACAAATCCTTAAAGAAAACTATCTATGTAGTAAGAAAAGGTTTATTGATAGTATCTCAGTTCAGTATTCCCTTTATTGATGATAGGATATCATGGTCCCCAGGTAACATTTTCATCTAGGAGATAAACGACAATATAATACTTGGCTAAGTTCATATTAGTCATTCTTTCATTTCTTCTTTCTCTTGTTCCTTGCCATCATTTTCTTCTTTTCTTGCTTGTAGCTCCTGCTTTTAAACTGTCTTTAATTCCTGACACTCCATGCTCGTGGCAGTCCCTGCACTTTGAGAATACTTGACATTCAGGAAAATACACTTTATATGTTAAAAATCAATGGTGACACAATATTTACAGCCCAAAGGCCAAACATTTGTGTTTCTTTATAGAGAGTAAGTGCTTGGAGACCAGCTTTGTGCTGCTAAGCTGTAGACATCAAAGAATAGTAATACCGCAATTTTAAACTCGATGGCTTGAGTAGGTTCCAGCATGGTTAAGTAAGGGACTAACTGATTTTATGGATACTCTTAATTTGGGGGTGGATATAAACATTGTTATTTTTTCCCTGAACTGTGAACCAGCTCTCTCTGTCTAAGAGAAGGTGGTCTCTTCTGTGTTAAAATACCCATATAAAGTCTAAAATTATACGATAATATTTTCTCCTTCTCATGAAAAAAGATAGATTCTTTAAAAAGTTGTTTTTGTTGGAGTCGCAATTAATTCCCTGTAACAAAGAGACTGTAATGTGATAGTTTTTTCTCTCTTTCTCACTACTTGTATAATAAATATACACCGTTGCTAAACGCTTGATTTTTTAACTGAGAACTGAAATAAAAGCTACTTTAGAGATTCAGCCTCTCTAACACAAAAGGTAGTTTGTCATATTAGCACTGTTTATAGAGATTTGTTTTATATTCCAGCCAAGATTTATAGTGTTTTCATTTGGCATATTTTACTCTAATAGGCTTAATTTTGGTAGGTGAGACAAAAACACTGCAAGGCATTTATTACATCATTAGAAACTGCACTATGTATCCAGGGAATGCAGTGTCATTTGGTTTGTACGTTTGACCCCTGCTTGTTATTAGGTGCACTTTACTAAATCAGCAGAAGGAGATAGGTCACTAACGACTATTACTGAGCTAATAATAATTATAAGGGAAAAAACCCTGTTATTGATGTTTCAGACATCATTTCATATATGCTATTGCTGAGACACTGATTTGTGAATTGCATTATTAGCAATGAACTTTCTTTGACCTGTCATTTAACATAAGTTAGACTGCTTGGCCTGATAGTTACATACTGTCCTTTCTAATGATGGAATTATTGTATTTAACTCTTTCAATGGATTTTTGAATGCTTTTATTTTCACTGTAGTTCTAGGATAAATGAAAAAGAGAGGAGATAAATTAGAAAGAGTGCACATGAGAAAAAAAATTTAGACCATATTTTGAATCATTGAAAAGTTATGTTACTTCTGAGCAATACATATCACAGGAGATTTATTATAGTCTCACTCTCACTCTGAACATAGCACATATGTGTAAGCATACAAGGAAATGCAATGCTTCAGCAGAGCTTGTACTTTAAGTTAAATTCTCTGACCTGTGCAACTAGTGACTCTTTTGCTGATTGTGACGTTCTCAATAAAGACAAATAGCCAGAAGTGTGTCGAAAGAAACAGGTTGGGTAGATTTGCACTTACAATGTTGTTTTATTGAACCTTGTGGTACTATTCAAACAATAAAAGCTTTCTTAAAAGATCCTTGCAATACATAGTCTGCTTCTAATTTTGTCCCATGTGGTAAGATCGAATCTCTTAGGGGTCAGTCCAGCAGGTTTGTGATACGAGACAGAAGTGAAGCAGAAGGTTTATGTTTGCCAGATCCAAAAATGTGCAACTGTATCTCAGAAAAAAGAAGCTTGCTGGGAAAAACATCACATCATTTATCTCCAGCATGCACTGAAATCTCACCAGATCAAGGCAGTCTTTCCAAAGTTGACTGAGTGATCTTGATGGTCCATACACAAGGCCATGGTTGCTGGGACCCCGCCACAACAGGGACCTGCAGCTTATGAACCCAGGAGGGAGGAAAAAACCTGCCTTCCCTCAGTTTCTCACAAAGTATGAGACAGTTGTGCGTTTATCAGAAAAGTCTCCTTCCAGACTCTGCAGTTCGGGGTTCCGGCACAACTGTTAGCAGCATCATGGTGGTGGAGGTTCTCATTGCTCTGTTCTGGTTGCTCCATTGCTCCGTTGGGTGGTGGCCAAAGCTCTACATTTGTGGCCGTGTGCTGGTGTGGGACTGGTGTACAGGTGAGGGGCCTATGCTTTGCCCACCAGCCATTTCCAGCCCTGCAAAAAGTGTCTGACTAGGAACCCAAAGTGTAGGATGCAGTTGAAGCTTTTCATTAGTTGGAACCTTTCTTTAGTTGGAGCCTTTCTTTAGTTGCTGCCAGTTTTGGTAAAAAAAAAAGTTTTACTTTATTAATAATCCATATGAACTATTAAAGCAAAATTAATCCTCAACTGTGAATTTTTTGGGGGGATGGGGGGG
>Ga0065711_1004616_pt1 | contig 40193 bp, 20 predicted proteins | sample Hoacrofraction12_FD_59098 | JGI IMG/M metagenome (GOLD analysis project Ga0065711, IMG submission 59098) | Hoatzin crop microbial communities from Cojedes, Venezuela - Epithelial fraction 12 v2 (version 2) | ecosystem: Host-associated > Birds > Digestive system > Esophagus > Crop | place... | reverse complement strand
TGTACTGATGCATGGGGTTGTTCCTCCCCAGGTGCAGGACCCTGCATTTGGCTTTGTTGAACCTCATCAGGTTCCTCTCTGCCCAGCTTTCCAGCCTATCCAGGTCACGCTGAATGGCAGCACAGCTCATTTGGGTTTAGGTGATCACTGTAGAGGAAAGAACACTTCCTTGTCCTTAGTCTAATTTTAGATCAAGGGCTGGCATGGAACTGGCTCTGGCAGCATTGAGTGATAATGTCTCATAGTGGTGTATACAAATAAAGTAATCAATCTGCCTTTATTGGTTCTTTCAGATGACTTTGAAAAGCATAATTGTAAGGTATTGAATTACAGAAATCATGCTAAAAATTATCGGGATCCCTTTGGAATAGTCGCATTCTTGCTTCTCTTTTAAGCAAAAGTTCATCTGATCAAAGGACTTTTTAAGGCAGACTGCTTTGTGTTCTCCCTTTTGCTTAGCACATACCTAGGACTTTCAGGAGGGTGTTAGGAGGCTCTAAGAGAAATGAACCCAATATATTCACACAAGATCTCTTTCCAGGTAATCTGTTGATGCAGTGTAGCGGGCAACCCAGCATCTGTTTTGTACACCCTGAAATTTTTTATATGCTTCTTGCCTTTTCTGGTAGTATGCTGCCCAGACTGCGCTAGAAGCTCTGGGCAGGCTCTGTCAAACAGATGACCGTCTCTCCCTGTCTTAGCTTTTAACTATCTCATAGCGTGACAAGATTAGAATCAAGGCCCTCTGAGGGGGGTGCCCACTGGAGAGAAGATTCCTAGTAGTATGCTTACTGCTTGCTTCTAATGTTGAAAAGAAAAACAAGGTAAAGGGAATGAAAATGTTGATGTTTTTAAGTCCAGAAAATGTCTTTGGAGTCTGTGCAGTTAGATTCATTGTAGGTAAAGTCCCAGTCCAGCAGAACAGTTAAACACTGAAGCTGGAACATTATCTTAACTGAGGACTGAATCAGTCGTATTTAAACGGAGAGAGTACAAGAACTAATCCAAGTACATTCTATAAAATTCCCTATATCATTCCTCAAATATGTTTTCTGCAACCTGCTGTAGTCTATTTGGACTATGACATGATATTAAAGGTTTACTGGAATTCATCTGGGATAACCTATCTGCAATGTTTTGTCTTTGCCTCTTGTAGATAATGCATGCCATCTAGGCTTTTTTTTTCCTTGCAAGATCCACAAAACAAGACTATAAAACATATGGCACAGAAATTCTTTACTGTCTTTTGAAATTAGGCTTACTTTTCACCACTAGTAAAATGTATTTCATTTCATTCCAATGACCAGTGTACAATTTGATCAACTCTAATTTTCAGATAGCTTCATTTTCATGACAGATTTTAATATTAAAATTCAACTAAAATCCATCTTTACTGAATGTGAAATCATAATAATTATCAGTACCAGCATCATGAGAACATTTCTGATCGTGTTTGCTTTGGTTAAAAATACGGTCTTTGTTTTCTGCTTACATTTAATTGGCAGGGTTCCTTTAAAGTTTACTCTTGGCCCTGAGACTTGAGAGTGCAGTCAGGCATGTGGCTGAGAGCAGTCCTAATAGACAGGCTGCATAACCTCACCAGCTAAAGCTCACAGGCTGCAGGAGGGTTGTTCACCAGGGGAAAAACACAGTCCACTGCCGCTCAAGCTAGCATGAACTTTACATACTGCATGCCTTGCTGATTGATTAAAAATGTAGTCATCCTTAAAGGCAAATCACCTAAGGACTTACCATAAGTCACAAACACAAAGATGGTTTTATGTAGTGTACTTTTACGTAACAGACTCTTTCATGATGAGGACTTTGTTTGCAGTCAGTGCAAGTTGGTTGGTGGCTCCTGTTAGCTTGCTGGTTGAGGCAGGTTCTCCTGAATCAGTTCACGTGGAAACCAAACTGCACCTGAGCAAACATTAGAAGGTGGGGAAGGAATTGCTTTCAGTCTTCAGCCACAAAAGTTAGAGTGAATTATGCATGTTCCAGTAGGGAAAACTTTCCCTCATGGTCAATTCTTTGATAAGATATGGCAAGAATTAATTTTAGTGGAGCTAGTAAACATGAATTATTGTACAACTGTCCCCCTTCTAGCTGGATTTAGGGGTGTATCTGGAGGAAAAACACTAATCAGATTCTATCTCTCAGTTGCGCTGGTGCCCTCAGTCAACTGGCATGAGATAGCGTACAGGAAAGTATTTGCATATGTAATCTCTAGATACCAAAAAGTGTAAGCAAAGAGATGTACATGACAGTCCATGTGCTTCTTACGGTAGGCATAATGGTTTGTACCTGGAGAGCATCAGGAACAGAAGAGCAGGTCAGTGTGCAAAAGCACTTTGTGGCCAGCCCAGCAAAATGGCCTCTGAAAGCATACTCAACGCATTGATAGTCAGTCACTGGATCAAACTGTTGACGTGTTTCCTTGTGTGAAGTACAGTGAGGAAAAAAAAGGGTTTCTTTTTCAAGCAGATGTGATGCACTGCCAGTGTGTGCTAGCAGTCCTCTCTTCAGTTAGGCAGAAGATTTCATTATGGGCATAAATTCTTTCAGGTGCTGCTTATTAAAACTGTGGTGAAGAAGATGAAGGCACAGCAAGTTGTCTGTCTCCTTGTTATCTGTCTGGCTTAGCGTATGCTTTGCGAGTTAGGGTAGAGACCACTCTGTCTAGTGTCTTACAACATGCTGATGGTAAGAACTGGATCCAGACAGGCAATGTTGGCTCCTATCCAGAAAATGTCACAACTGTGTGTGTATGTATGAAACTTGAAGTATATAAAGAGACCCCAATTCTGGTGTATCAAAGTTTCTTCAAACGAGCTTTTTCTACTTCAGAAGTAGCAAGTAAAATAGCAACAGGAAAGATATATTACAAAATCTGGGCCTCAGTCCAGGAAAAGCACAGGTTTCCAAGATCCTCACATTTTTACATTATGGCCTATATTGAGGTCAAACCTTCTTAAGGTGCAGATTTTTCTTCTGGGTACTTGAAGAGGAAACAATGCGGGTTCATTTCCGTTTTGTTTCTTTATGGTGCTTAAAGGAATCCTCTGATATTTGTTTTTTAAAAGGTTGCGGCTTCCATTTTATTGCTAGGTTCTATTCTTATCTTGTCTTCTGGTTTGCAATGAGTCTTGCTGGAGGTCTTAGGGCTGAGGATTGTGGATCCCTCCTTGAAGAGGAAGGATACTGAAACTTTAACAGACTTGCCAACATGCTTTTTAGCAATCAAAGAAAGCCTATGCAATCTTGAAACTTCTGAGTCTTTGTTCATTTAACACTGGTTTTGCTTTCTATGTGTCTCATAACCCTACCAGTTTCCAGTCCTCCAGAGTCTCACTATAGCAATGAGATAAATACAGCATGAATTGCGATTGTCTGAAAAAAAAAAGGGACTGAGAAAAAGATCTCAAAAATAATGTTAATAAAGAAAAAAAAAGCTGGAAAAAATATCCTATCATTTTGCATACGATAGGGATGGCTGTTAAAGATTTTTGTAGGATAAAGAAAAATCCCCTCGATAGATTCAGCAGTTCATCTCTTCTGACCACAGTAAGGGAGGGTATAATCAGGGGATCTCTCTGCTCCAGGTACCATCCCTTTAGAGAGCAAACTGGCATCGGCACAGGTCGGTATGCAAGGCTGCTTTTTGATCCCTGTCTTGGGTTCCTTTGAGAGCAGTGCTGGGGTGACTCCAGATCGGGACTGTGTTCAGCCCACCAGGGCAGTAGGTCCTGCCCTGCCGGTTTGTACCAAGTAAAAATTATGGCAGGTATGTTATATATTGATGGCAGGTATGTTATGTATTGCTCTCTACCCTTGGCCCTTCTGCGTAGACACTGATGAAAACCCTGTCTACTCATCCCCCTGCTTGCCACAGTTGAATACATGCAGATGTCAATACTAAGATGCCTTGTTTGGGTTGATCTTACTTTCTGTTTGCTTTTGAATGTAAAGGAGCCCAACAGATTTTGTACTGGGGCACGTACTGACCATTCAGTGATGTTATTAAGAAAAGAGAGGTAAGATATGGTGGAGATGCATCTCTTTCTAGCCAGTCAGCTACGTAGTATAACACTGATGCTAATTCCACGTTTTTCATGAATCACTGACAAAGTCAGTGTCAATCTTATGAAAAAAGGTACCTTTTCAAGTGGCTGCTCTATTATACATTAGCAATATGTACAGGCTTTGTCTGCGCACAAATACTGTTTGAACATTTGCATGCACTGACACTCTGGCAGATGGAGAACACATTAGACTTACCTCGTATGTGCTGTGCAGATGCCCGTATGTCCACCCTGAGCTCATCCAACTGGCTGCCTACGTGGGCTGGCTGCTGGCTCAGTGTAGTTGTGTTGGTCTGGCTTGGCTGTGCTCCTTGGTGTGTTCAGCGTAGCTGGACATCTGCAGCCTAGTGAAAAGCATGCTACTGCTCTTGCTTGGACCTGTCTGTGGGGCAGCCAGCAAGCCCAGGCAAATGTCCCAATGCTTCTTTTCAGTTGGATTTGTGGATAGATAAAAAGAGGACGTCTGGTGAAACTGGCCCCTACGATAGCCCTGGTAATCTGTTGGTTCTTGGCCTCCTGTCTGCCAGTTTAATTTGCTATTTAAGGAGTCTTCTCCTATGCAGCTCTGGAGTGCCACAGAACAAGTTTGCCTTTGCTCCATGCATCTCCTCTCCTGCAATGAAGACCAACAGAAGGGGCAAAGCTAATAGAAAATGGATTGTCTCATAATCCCTGATGACTGGAGTAGCCCTGCAGCCTTGCTAGAGACACCGTAGCTTATAGTGAAAGCTGAAGTGGTGCAGAAGAGTCAGTCCTTAGGTTTCAGTTCTTAGGTTTCAGTCCTTGTTCACTTTCCAGGGTGAACAGAGACCTCATCATTTCCATGTTGTTTTCTGGCCTGTTTTGAATTAAGTTGCAGGCCCTAATCTCAGTGTCTCATACTGAGAAACCTGTGAAGTCCGTGCCTTCTACTTCTGCCTCATATAAAAGCTTGCTTCATATACAATGGAAGATAAGGTCTTTATTTTTTTTCTGCTAGAAAGTGTGTGGGTAGGAAAACATTCAATCTGTCAAACTCTTCATGACTAATAAATATTAACTGCTTTAAGTCTTCTAATTATCTCAATTTTTAAAAATCTGTGGCCAACTACTTAAATATTTAACCATCTGCCAAAAAGCATTCATGGAGGTTTATTCTACAACATACAGGCAATGTTGTTGAAAATGGAAACTTTTGATACAGTGTCTAGATGAATATGACTTTGATTTTTTTCTTAAATAAAAAGAAAATACTGTGTTCAATTTTGTCAGGGTTTCCATACAATGTCACCCCCAGTCTCCTCTAAACATTCCTCCATTTGAACATGCTTGAAGATCAAATCAGCAGAGAAAGGTTGAAAAACTCCCTGTGTTAGGATATTGAACTGTGAGTTAACCCATGTTGAACACAATGGAGCTAGCCACAGGATATGCCCATTGCCTCTTCTGTGTGATGCCATAACTAAACACAGTAGGATGCATGCAGAACAAGAATAATTATACTCATTTTCAGTTCAAGCTTAGCAAAGCAGATATATACCAGCTGGGCTCCCAACTCATGGTCTTCTCACTTTCACTTTCTTTTGCATTCTTTGCTTCTCTTGATCTGGCAATGTCTGCAAGACTGATGCCTTGGAGGGGAAAAAAATGGAAAGAGAGAGACTTTGAAATCCCAGGCAGCAAGCAGGAACAATCCAGACAGCAGGTGATATTTCAAAGCCTCAGGTCAAGATGAGTCATCAAGCCCTGAGGGTTTATATCCCTTCAGATCCCCAGAAGTCTTCTGAATTCCGGAAGCTTACTGACCTCTTTAAAGGTAATAATGAATAATCAATACTATATTTGATCCCTTGCATGAAGGTATTACCACAAATGGTACTAGATCTTTTGAAAGGAAGAATAACATTTTGATCTTACATTGTAAAATTGCCATGCTCAAGACTACCTCCTGGCTCATATGCTTAATTATGTAATGGCATCCAGCTGGACTACAAAGGAGTCTTGCAGAAAGCCAGGCTCATCTGAGAATAAAGTGCCTGATAGGAAATGTTTAGACTCTGAGATCCTCTGACACAAAATGATGTTTCTGAAGAGGATCCTGTGTCGTATCGTTTTTATGGTGTTCTGCTTAGGACAGAGCAATGAAAACAAGCCCATTCTCAATACAAAAGACGCTGATTTTCTGGGGAGACAGAGAAGACTTCAGGTCCAATTTCACCAAGAGATGAAGAAGGTGCCATTAAGTGAGATCTTCCGAAAGGCTGCAGAAGTGACCTGTGTAAGGTCACGCTTACTTCCATTCTTTCCCCTTTGTTCCTCCTTTTCCACCAGTTACGCTTTCCCTCCATTGTTATGTTAGAACTGTCTTGTGAGACAAAAGGCAGAGTGACATCAGCTTGAGCTGTCCCTTCACTAGTCAAGGGAAATAAAAATGTCTTTGGGCTATGGAATAAATTGTGTTGTGTTACAGATGTCTGAGCACAGAAGGACTGATGAACCTGCATTTGCTATCCAACCAAGGCAAGGAGCCCTGCTGAATTCAAGAAGTCTTGGAGAGGTGACTGCCTCCTTTCAAGATGCCAGGGTACTATTTAATTTCCTTTTCTTTTTTCTCCTGCCCCGTCCCTCCCAGCGAAAGTTCTGGAATACTAGTTTTGTAAGTTAGGATCCCAGGATGCCTGCCACACTGGTTAATGTTTCAATCACTCTTTCTTGTCTTCTGGGCTGGGATATGTACCTCTTTATAGGCTTATATAACAGTTATCTCTTGTACCTAATGAAGTGCTAAGAGAAACAGCATGCACAGACGTGGGTTTGGAGCTTGAGACTGTAATATCATCACTAACAGTGCACCTAGGGCATACTACAACACCAAACCTCTAGTATTGATCCCAACATTGACCTCACACTATCTATGCCAGTAGCAAGGTCCATTAGTGGTGCTCTGTTTCTGGTTGTGTGTTGGATGAATAGTTGAAAGCTTCATTCAGCAAAGATGCAGACCAGTTTTGATTCCTGTCGTTTTTGGTTGTTGAGGACAAACAATCAAATGATGCTTCACAAGCAGCATCTTCGTTGGTTCTCCAGATGAAGAGTCTTTCTTTTATTATCTTTAATGTGACTAGTGATTCTGTGCTCTCTTTATGAGGCACGGCTATTAGTTGCAGGGGATTTTCTTTATTTTCTTTTCACTGTGCTTGGCACTGACTAGGTGAAAATGAAAAGGTATTGTTATGAGTCTTCTAGAGATTCCTAAATTCAAATATCGAGAGAGAAGAGTCTCTTAAGATGACTAGAAACCTACCATTTTTTTAAGTCCTAGGGATGGAAGGGCTCAGCCCACAATCTGCTGGAGTCGTCTTAAATCAGGTTTCAAGCACGTTCTGCTCTCCCAGTCTTACCTCTCACTTAACTGAAGTTTGCATCCATATTGTTATTAGAAGTAGATATGTATGGAGAGAGGAATTACATTATAAGAAATTGTAGCACAGGAACAAGTCCTAATGTTCTTCTAAAGCTCCTTCAGGTTAGTGGGGATGTGTGCAGTGACTTCACCAAGCTGCCATTCTGGCACTGTTAGCTTGAACCTATTTGTCATTTTCGGCCTCTGTTCAAAAACAAAGGCTCCATAGCTATTATCATTGCTCACTGACTGTGCTGTCATCTAAGCTTTGCTTTAGCCTTGCTCTTTTCTGTCACTTGACTGCAGAGTTATTCTGTCCCTCTATACAAACTAGTCAGATCATTTTCTGTGAATATCTGAGTTCATTGGGGTCTTCCAAAAGGCGATCTTCCTGAAGGACAGGTGTGCAAGAAGAAAACATCTTTACCCTAGAAACAGAATTATGATAGAATAATAAGGAAGCGTGAAAGACAGCTAATATTTAAGCTGTAATACCTCACGATTAAGTGTTAGTTTTCTTCTGTTTCTGAATATGCAATTTTTTTCTTGCTTTTCAGTAAATTCTCCTAATCACTGTTGGGCTCTGTGTGTGTATGTATATATATATGTGTGTGTGTGTGTGTGTGTAGGTATATATAGAGATATATGCCACAGTTTGCTTTAAGGTATATTTATAGCAGTTGTTGATAACTGAAGCAATTAATACATAAAGCAACAGAGTTCCTAATGGTTCTATAGGGGAACGGTGAAGGAGCTTGTATTGTCTTTCTAGTTCATAGAAAAGTCCATGACTAATAAATTCATGCAAGCTGGGACAGCAAATTGGTGGAATGCATCGACAATGAATGCAGCCCTCTTTCAACTGGTGGTGGATTTTCAGTAGATTATATCAGTAGGCACAGCAGAAATGAGATGCAGTGTATTCCTTCCCTGGAAGAGATCTGTGGCTTCTGGGTTATGTGCCTGGAATTTTTTACTCTCTTTTGCTTGCTTTGCTAGTCTAGTGCTGCTATCAACTTTATGAGAGCTTTTGTTTGGGGCTGGTTCCTCTTTTCACTCCCGTAAGCCCCAGTATTTCCTTTCACGCTTTGGGTGAATGTAAATGAAACTTTCTGACTGCCAAGAGCAAACCTATAAATAAGGATAACCAAAGCAAAGCTTCATTTAGATGTTAAACAAAAACTTTAGTCTAATCCTAGCTCAGTCATGCCCTCTGGGGTTGTCGAGTTAGTAGCAGCATACTGGTTTTCCTTCATGTGGCAGCCACAGTGACAGCAGTTGGGGACAGAAACATCCACAAAGGTTTAAATTAGTTTAAATGCTGGTAGCTGTCAAGTTATGACAACGCAGTGCTCAGCACATATTAATTCGCTTTACCTTTTCATGCAGGTTTGCTGAGCTCTGACACAACTACTGTTGGTTTGCAGATAGTTTTTAAGTCTACTCTGGGGTATGTACTAGGCTGCGCTACACAGCAGCCACCGTACGACTGCAATTTAGACATAATTTCAAGTACTGTCAGGAGGCTTGCACTGAAAGCGCCTTGCTGTGCTCCCACCTCCCAGGGGAGACCGGTGACAAGGGGCAAGGTCACAAAGTGGCAGCATCTTGGCCTGTGACCAGGGATGATGTATACTGCAGTCCTTTTCAAGCAAGCTTGCTCGTGGAGCCCATTTAAAATCTCTGTAAGTCCAGATTCAAGGACTCGGTTATGATTAAGGCCCTCATCTACTGTCTGTTAAATATTTCTGTTAACTAAGTGGGCAGCTGGAAGAGTCTGAAAAGCCAGAGTCTGCAAATAAATAGTACTTTTCCAAGGATTATACCTTTGATTTCAATATTTACATCATGAATCACTATTCAACCATTTGAAGGCTCTGACCCAGATGGTTCTACCTGGTTTGAAGGACTCTTTCCCAGGAGATGTCCTTTCCCTTCTCTGTGATTAACTGTCAAAAAACACGTCAGGTTTTTCTCCCGCATTGCCTAGTCATCTCTCTCTAAAATCCTATATGGACTAAAAAGTAGCAAACAATGTACTGAAGACAGGATTTTCACTAAATAAAAATGTATTTTACAAGAAAAGGGTTGAAAGAGTTAAAAAAGTAAAACAGAGTCCATTCCAAGCCTTTACATTTTGAAAACATTGATGAAATCAGTTTTTCACTGTTTTACCAGCACTACTTTCAAGCTTCCTTCCCACGCTGTTGTGTGAGTTACTTGCAGAGTACTCAGTGATACAAATCTTCATGAAGCCTGACTCCTAGTTTCTCTGACAAATGCTCATGCTGTGAAAGAAGAGGCATTCAGCTGCCCTGGATCAAGCAGGCTGTCAGACATCCCCAGAGAAGTTGCCATGAAAAGAAGCTTCTTCAAAACTTTGTTTAAAGTGAGGGCTGTTAATCCAGGCCTTGGTGCTCTCATTAGAGAGGGGAGGAACCATTTAAAGTCAGGAAGCTACAGTATATGAAAGCCATGAAATTGAAATGAACGCATCTTTTGCCAGCTGGTTTCACACCCCCAGTTGGCAATCCACAAAGGTTTAGAGGGGGAATTAAATCCATTTTTCAGCAGAAATAACTATTTTTGTGATTATCATATAGATTCCATGAGCTACACTTTGGTCCTATCAAGACAGGCAGGCAGCTGCATGAGAGGTGGAAAGAGAGAAAATGATTGAGATGAAATCACCACCAACAGCTACTGCAGGCAGGAAGACAGCGTTGGATCCCAGCCACGATACTTCTGCAACCTGGTTTGAATGGGCCTGATGGGATGGCATAATGTAACGTACACTGAACAAGGTACATGGAAAGCTGTCTGACATGGAGCTCTATTTCAAAGAAAAAATACAGATTCCTTCCAGGCTTTAATTGCTTTTATTTTACTTGTTTTGCCCCTGGGGCTAAGATTGCCTTCAATAAAACGAGATTAAAAAAGTAGAGCAAAATAACACACTAAACCAGAGTCAAGTGAGATGCTCTTGGAGAAGAAAGGCTTTTTCTCAGTGTCAGTCTTTAAACTAATTGAAAGGCCTAAAGAGAATGGGTGACTGATGTTTATTATTGCTGTATGGGGGTTCTGTTCTTATTTGGGGTTTTTTTTTCCCCAAAAATCGCTGGCCTTCTAAGTCCATTAAGTGTTATTAGGGTGGAAGTGATTTTGGTCGGGAGATTGCTGCCTTACTTCAGAACTGATGACTCAGCTCCCACCTTTATCAGCCGTGGGCACAATCTTACCCTCCGAGCACAAATGCTGCAACCGAGTTTCCAGCTGCAGAGCAAATCTGTTTTGCGTATCAAAGGTCAGGATCACGTCCTCAGCTGTGAACTGCAGGAGTATAAATACTTTCTGGCAACCGGGCTTTTGCTGTCTGGTGTATCTTCCTAGCCAACGGTTGTGGCGCCTGCTGTTTCTGATCGCAATTTCCCCATCCCCTTTTGGATTACTGGAAATTCATTCCTGTGCAAAGAGCACATGTATCTCTTGAAGTCCCAATTTATGTCCCGTTGTGATTATTTAAGAAGTGCCTGGGAGCCTTGTAGGGACTCAGCCATGGGATGAACTAAAATTAGTTTCTATTTACTGCAAAGTACCAGCAAGTGTCACAGCCAAACATCCCTGGCAGGAAAGCCGAGAACAGCCAACTGTAGCACTCCAGCTACCTCGCCGCTGGTGTGATTTGAGTGCTCAGAATGGCTCTGGCCACGCACGCCGGTGGAAGGTCAGCGTATTTCTGTGTTAAAACAGAGAAAAGGGAGGCTGAGAAGAACAGAATAAAAGAAGTGACCTTTCTGAGGTCTCTTAAGAAACTGTGCTAATTTAGACGGCAAAAAGCGAGGAGGACTATCTGTAAACTCTAGGCATTGATTTAACGGTTACTAAATATACGGGAGAAAAATTACTTTTCTTTCTAGAAGACAACATGTCAGTCCTTGAAGGCATACTGGCAAGACTGCCTTGTACCACCCCATTCCTCAAAAGATCCCACCTGTGAATATTTGTTCTGCTGTGAAATAGAAGTAAAAATGGGCAGGTCATGGTTTTAGAGACTGGGTTTAGAGACTTTTTTTAAACTCCGTCTGGAAGACTCCACTGATTTTTCTAGCGAAAGCGAAGAGACATATCCACAGTCTCTTGTTGTTGGTTTGCCAGTTATTGAATACTATAGAAAAACTGCAGATCAGTAGTACACAACCTTTTCAGAACCCATGTGTCATTCTGACAACTTTGCAGGACCAAGGGGGGTAGACTTGATCTGCATACACATTAACATAAATTTACATAGGAATTGAATCAGAGATGAATGCGCGCAGTTGTTATTATTGTGTATTTACAATAAACTTCACTGTAAGTGTTGACAGCACTACACAAAACAGAGAGGAAGACAAAACATTCTTTGAGAGTCAAAGAGTAAAGCAAGCACCATTTTCCTGAAAATGGTTCCTCATGTCTTACCAAAAATTTGATATGGCCACAGGCATCGAGGAATGCAGCCTTGGGGCTGTCAGACGACTACTGCATTTGCATGAATGGCAAAATAAATCTGATCTTCCACAGAGAGGAACGTGCTGTGGTCTGCGGTTGGAGTGACTCTGATTTCTTTTCAGGGATGGAGTTAAGGATTCTGGAATTTCTGCATCCTCCTCCAACATTGTATCTCAGCACCTACTTTTCTACTGATCTCTATGAGTTCCATCTCTCTGAGATCTGTACAGCAAGAGGAAAAGTTTCACTTGTCTTCTGTTTCTGTCTACTTGCTGATTAACTGTTTACCCACTGGAACTCGCATTTATGAGTCTGAGGTGAGTTGTGAGCCTGCGCTGGAAGAGGGATTGCAAGACTGCTGCAGATCCGAGGGCAAGACAAGGAAAACTGTCTGTCTCCCGTTATGGGAAAGTCAGTGGTGCACAGTAGGATTACAAGTACAAGTCAGTTATGCTATTTCATTCTAAAAGAAAGGATGCCCTCTGAAAAGACCTTTAAATAGATGTGCTTTTGGTGTGGAGCAGAAGGAAAAAAATATTCTTAGGTTGATTTTTTTCAAAAATTAATCAGCAATGGGCACTGACATTTAATAAAATGGCCTGTAGCATCCTTGGCCATAGAACATCCTGGGAAAAACTCCGAACTGCCAACACAATTGCTGGATAAGCCAGCCTAAGAGACCTGGAGGGCACTGCCAGAAGAAATATCCCATTTAACTTTCAGCCACGGTGATGCTGTGCATTCATTACCAAAGAGGTGGAAGAACAGCATGATGTGCTCTGAATAAATTGTTCACTATACTTGTTTAGATCTTGGATTTAACTCTTATTTAGACCATCATACTCAATGTCTTTTCTCTTGAGAAAGTGCAGAATAATAGGGAAAAGGATGTACGTGTCTAGTACAGCTTTCTCTATACTATGCTTTTGGGGGTCATGTTGTTCAGGGTAGGGAGAGAAATGAAATAAACCTTAAAACCATACACTTGTCAGTTCAGATAAACCTGATTTAGACCCAGGGTTCAATGTGACAGCTCAGGAAACATCTTGTTTAGAACTAAGTGGATCCCAGCAATGGTTTGAGGGTCAGATATGGTACAGGTATAAATCAGAGTAAGCCCATGCGACCTGTATGGAAACGTAGCGCTGTGGGAGCCCAGTGTTGTTCAGAACGTCTTTTGGCAGGTCTGACCCTCCCTTATGACATTTAGCATGAGAGAAAAGTGGCTGTGAGTTGGGGTTCAGAGTCACAAGCGGTTTGCTGTGGCAGCTTAACTAGTCACCTGGCATCAGCTACTACTCGTATGTGAGCTCTTAGCCTGTGGCGAGCATGAAGTNNTGCAATTTATNCTAACCTTTTTTGACTCCACGTTATCTCTGTGAGCCTAGGTCTGAAGAGGAGAGAGGAACAATGGCCTGTTTAGATACTTCCCCTGTGGGCCCAACTTCAGGCTGTAACTGCACCTACAGGAACAGGAGATTGATACGGTAGGACATGTGTCTCTGTCAAGTTTTTCTGGCCTCTTTGGTTCAAAAGCTTGTCTTTTATACTGTATGAGTCACTTTGCTATTGTCACTCTAGAACAGGAGAATGAAACAATCCATCTGCAAATCTTGGGACAATTATTGGCTGTCCTAAAACATGTTCATGCCTTACGTCTGAACAAAAAATCATAAATAATTTTATCCCTAGTTAATCAGAGTGACTCAACTCAGGGCTTTTGCTTACAAATCTTCTCATAAATTATTCAGCCAGTTCCAATTTTGGGTGACTTGCTGAATAGAATTTGGGTCATAAATTGATATATCCTAAATTGGGCCAGTGACAGGGTGGATTTTATAAGGACTTTCACGGCAGAGCCCCAGGTCCTATTCCCTGCTGCAATAAATACCAAGAGACTGGGAAAGCTTTGGTTTAAAGTACACTTATAGCCTAGTGGTTAGAGACATTTCTTGGGAGAGATGGGCTCAGTTCTCTTGTCTAAGTCAGGCAAAAGAGGGAGCTGAAACTAATCTTCAGCCTCCCAAGTGACAGATTCAGCTGCCAACAGATGGGAAGGTGGTTGTGTTCCCTCCAGGTGCTTTCTGTGAGCCACTCACCTAGGAGACAAGTTCTAGGAACACGGAAGTCAGGCAGAGGAATGTTTAGTTTGTGAAAGTGCAGATACAATCATCAAGCTCCTTAGAGACAGCACAATGCACATCTCCAGCAACTGACATGTAAGGTAATTCCGTCGTGTAATGTTAAGTATCTGTAAACTTAGTTGACCAAATAGGAGGGATGTTGAAGATCTAAATTCGAATTCAGGTGCCTAACATGGCAGGCCATTACTTTAGTCTATTTAGGAGTTTAGGATCATGTCTTTTTATGTTTACTATAATCTTTTCAGCCGTTTCCCCAGATTGCTATTTCTAGCTAACCTCAGTACCCACAGAGGGCTCCATGGCCAATCCACTGACTGCTGAGTTTGCTAGGAGACTAACTGCAACTCTGAGCCTGGTTTTCCCTCCCATCTGGCAGCAAAAATGAACTGCTGCTGACTGAATGACCACTGATTCTCTTGGAAGCAGAGCTATGTGAACAGCAACAGCCAACTCTGTCACCATTTGAGAGGATTTGTAGCTTGGGCCCTGAGACATCTGGCTGAGATATTTATGCAGTCCTGTATTGCACTCACTGAGGCTCTGCGTTCACATCTGGAGTCTAGACTGAGTGACTCTATGGGCTGGCCTTCAAGCCTCTGAACAGCTCACGTCCCCCTTGTTCTCTCAGTTTGTCTTTTTATTGCTTTATTGGTTTATTTATTTGCTGTAGGTTCTTCCATCACATCTCCTCAGACATTCCTGTCACAGCCACTTTAGAGCTTCAGCAAGGAATGGCAGTGACTGAAAGAGACCGGGTAAAAGCAGATGGGATGGGTAGGACAAAAAGGCTGTGCTGTGGTGATCGCATGGTTATGGTAATAGGGGATGCCTGGTGCTTGATTACACTGTCTCTTCCGAGTTCTACAGCTGTGATTGTGGGAAAGGACAGTGCTCAGCTGCACACAGTTTGCATTCAACGCACGTGACAGGGAGCAGGGGTTTCTGTAAGCTGTTGTAGGTGGCCATGTGGTTCAGCTGGGCAGGGAGCTGAGCAGCCGACTACCGAGGTTTAGATCCGTCAGTGATCTGCAGGTACAACCTGGGCCATCACAGAGCTGTTCTATCTCAAGTTGGTTGGAGTTGGTCCCAATTCATCATCTGGCTTTGAGGATGAGAAGCAGAGGGTCAAAGCCTAAAACAGAGACACAGTGGTCCTGTAGCCTGAACACAGGGATCTGAGGTATCTGAGACATTGGCACAGGGCTGGTAGATGTGCAACAGGTCCCATGGGAGAGACTTTGGGCATCTAAAAGAGACGTCCAGGTTTAGGAAATTAATTTTTTCAGTTAGTCATACATTCTGGCTTTGTGCTTAGTTGTGTATTGCTTGAAACATAGGATGCTAAGAGCTTTAGCCCTGTGCTGTTGCCGTACTTTTGTCACAGGTGAACTCCAGCTTGATCTGACACTGTCCCTAGCAGTATCGGCAGCTGCTGCTGCTGCCTGCACTGGGAGCAAATCTTCCCCAATGTTGCTGTCCTTATTCCCAGCCTCTCTTAATTTCTTTCCCTTGGGCCTTTAGTCTCTCAATTCCACTCGCTCCTTTGCCTGTCCCATATTCTCCTCGTAACAGTTTTCCTTTGTTTTGGATTTGCTGGTTGCCTAACAGCCCTGTCTTCCACTGCTGAAGAAATACTGCTAGGGAGTCAAGGGCTAAGTATTGCTGACAACAGTGGAGTTATGACCTGGAAATGTAATGGAGAAACTGAATGGGCTAATAGTGAAAATGTATGTAGTGCTCGAAAAGATGGGTAGTATGGATGTACCTGTCTCTGTAGGTAGATCGATCTGTATGTATTTGGATATAGATAAGCCAGAATCTACATTAAGAGTAGGTCACAAACTCTAGAAACTCAGGCACTGAAATACAGTTCAGTTCACCCTTTAATGCAGGGTACAAAGGGATTTCAGATATTCTCTGCGCACTCAAAGTAGCCAGCAACAACATGATGGCAGTTCTAAGTAAAGGACTTTAATCAGAGTATATAAAAAGACTGGAATGATGTTTGAACAACATGTCCAGCTCCCAAGCATTGTCTTTTTCCTGCTATCAATGACACCCATTGTGGAATAGCAACATTTGCACAGAGATATGTCCTGTTTTTCTCATGCAGAATATATTGAAGCAGCCATAGGGCTGCACTAGCCTTGGCTAGAGAAGTCCCCAAGGGCCCGTCTGCCAGCTGCTGACAGATGTAGAGCTGCTGCTGCTGATAATAGGGTACATGTGCTGGCTTTGAGCTGAACTAGGCAATCTGGGGCACAGTCAGATGTGCTCAACGAGGATCAAGTTCAAACCTGTTTAAGAAGTTGGTTCCCGTTAGTGGTGATTCAAGCTAAGTAGTTTTGCTGTGTATTGAAAGGGACGAGGAATGCTCACACAGTCAGCTACTTCATCTTGGCTGTCACAGTGGTGATTTCAACACAGCTAGGGGAGTCAGAAAGACAACAAAACAGCTGAGATCTGTGACTTCCTAAATCACTCATACACAAGCTGCTAAAGGTGTATTTCCATTAGATGTTTGCCTCTTCACCCTCTCTTTTCAAGTAGCTGAAATCAAGAGGTGCCTAGACTCCTTTGGAGATGTAGATCATTGTTCCACACTGGAAACCTCTGTTGTTGATTGAACATTGCTGATCCATTCAGGAGCAGAACTGAAGGAGGCAAAATGTCAGTGTGGGTGAGGCTAGAAAACACAGATTTTTGGTGTAGAGATTGACGTACCGTCATTGGAGAGCAAACGTAAATTCCCCCACTCTACTAAATGTTTTTGCAGGAGAGGAAATTAAAAAATCATCACTGCAAGATTCAAGGAACATAAATACACTAATAATTAGGCAAAAGAGCATTGTACTTGACATCTGTGTTAATGTCATCCAAATTTATCATCAGCCACGTTCCTTCTAGGCATATCCCACATGTGCTAAGCAGGATATACTTTTGTGTGAACAGTGTTTCACACCACCCGGTATCACAGAGATCGGCTATATTGTTTTCCAGGCTTGGGAGACAGAGTTGGCCTTGTATCAGAACAGTCATATTGTGAAGTAGCTGAGCATAGCTCCTCTGTGTTTCCCAAAATTATTCAGTTCCTTCATCAGAAGAGCATGTGTTGCACAGCAGGAAACGTAACTAAAGATATTCCTAGAGGTTATCGCCTCCTGGAAGTATTAATGCCGTATTCATTCTGATGGAGAAACTGAGTTCTGGAGCACCAGTTCAGCTGTAACTACTCAGCATGTTTTCTGAGAGATGCACAGTGAAGGCACCTTCAGGCAGATCCACATAAGTGTTTAAGCCCTAGCTAGGCCCCTGATCTGTAAGTAAAACCCAATTTCAAGATTTCTGCTGGCCGTGTCAACAGGAGTTTTGATATCAAAAAAAAAGAAAAAAAGGTATGATAATTAAGTACCTTTCTGTCTTGGACAAACTATGGTTGAAACAAATATGACTTCTTTCTGGAATAAATTCTTCTGTCTGCTAAGTGATCACTTTGTTTTATAGTGAAATGGCAGCTGAAGAAGTACAAGAGAAACAGTTTAAATCTTGTTACCCTGGCAAGGATCTGACTGACCACAGTAGTATTTTACCTTTGCATGGATTAAGACAACAGCAGGATCTGAACAGCTGGTCACTTAGTTGGGTTATTGGTATTTCTAAACCTATAATAAGGCAGTGCTGAATGCAAATATCTTAGAATCTGAATACAGAGATCTTAAAGCATCACTCAAGGCCTCTTGAAGGCAATGCATACAACATATGAATGGAAGCTGTAATCTATAATGCCACAAATCCTTTAGGAGGATTATCTCTGTTATCTCCTCTGACATCAGAGAATTACATGTAATATAGACACATAAATGGCTTAGTCACAGAAAGATCCTTTAGAAGATGGTAACAGAGAGGAAGTTTTGTTTGTTCCTAAGCCGGGGAGAAGAGGGAAAGCTCTACAAATGACAAGTGGATTGGAGCTACAGTCCTGTTTGGGCTCACTGCAGATCTTGCTCCCTTGGGAGAATTAGCCAAGGGAACTGAGTCCCCACTGTCTTTATTTGCTTGTAGTGATTTACAGCTACACAAAGGGTGGATGCCATACATGCTCGTGCCTTCATTTCCTTTTAGTTAGGTTCAGCCAGTCTGCAAGAGTGTCGAGGGCTATGGAAAGTGTAAGACAGTCAATGATTAAGCCCTGTAGCTCCACACTGGCCAAACAAAAACCTTAGATTTTAATAACACAAGCTCAGGATAGGATTGCTTGACTTATGAGGCTCAGTTGAATAGCTAAACAGAAGATTTGCAGAGACAGCCTAGATTCGTCTTTGAAAGTTCTCTCCTACTGCCTTCACTTATTTTTCTTTATGGGACCCTGCTGGTTTCTTCAAAGAGAAAACTGATAAAGTACGATGCAGTTTCCCTGCTGCCTGTGACTTTCCTTATGCCTCCTACCTACCTCGTCGCTTTTTCCAGCCAGATGAATGAGATTTTAACCTAGCCTTGTACACTGGCTCTAGGTACCTTATTCCCCTCTCCTTCACACCTGTGTATCACCCTATTTTTCTTCTTAAAAGTCTCACTCTGGCTCTTTTTTATTAACAATAAAGCAGATTTGGTCTTTTCCTTCATCGAAATACTTATCTATCAGCATCCCTTCTCTCTCCATTTACCAACCAATTACCAACTCTTTCCTTCTTTTCATCTCTAATTGCATCTCTAACAGTGCTGAATGTGTTTATTGCCTATAAGCAAATGTCAGAGGTGCTGTCCTAGGCCCTCTTCAATCCAGTCTATACACCTCTCATTCATCTCAAATGCTTCTCATTCATCTCAAACCACTCTCACCAAGCTCTCTAATGATGGTAGGACAAAAGGAAAAGAAGGGAAAGGCCATGTTGGCATACCTTGTAATTTTAAATACCTATTTTGTATTCTCCTGTTTTGGGAACAGTTTAAAACCCCACTAAAACTAACCAAGTCTCTCCATTGATGTAATGATCCTTAGACCAGGACCATAAAAATCATCCATTATGTGAGTCAGGGTTCAAGAAGGAATTTCAGTATTTTCGTTCAGAGATGGCTCATTTCCTGTTGCTTTCACACTGTCCTTTCCACTCGACTGACCTCTGTCTGATCATATACAATCTCCTTTATATTCCCTCTTACAGGATAAGTAGTTGGATGTGCATAGAAGAATGTTCCATTTTCTGAAAGAATTTCTTGGATTCCCTGAAGAGATTAGTACAAAATTTTAATTAGGGGCATTGGCAGAGTTCCAAAATGCTGGTATATTAGGCTGTGGTTTTCATTTTCATTGCCCATTTTGGTTCCTATGCAATGCATAGGATTTCTGACGAGTAGTTTAGTATAACTGATGCATGTCCCTCCAGTTTTTTGTCCATCCTGTTGATACAGATGAGTCATGATTAGCAGCAAAGTCTTGTCCTTTCCTTCCAAAGACTGGGGAGGTTGCCCAGTATTCTGAAGACAATTGTCCAAAAGATGTCAGAATTTGAAGTGACCAGTAAAACTTCCACTAAAGCTCTGGAAGGCATACAGGATGCAAGTGTCATTAATTAAGCTCTAAGAACCTACAGTGCTGTGGGAACCTGGCATAAAATACACAAGCTGAACTTTGTTTGCAACTTCCTTCTATTTAGGAATTCATTAAAGGGCTGAAGCATTTGCAGAGATTTCAGGACCCAGTGCTAGAATGGCTAATTGCTGGCTTGGTCTTTTGTGTACAGTGTAGCACATAAAAGGACTGTGATCAAAGCATGCAGGTGCTGCTGAGGGCAATGAGAATGCAAGTATGGTGATTGCTTGCTGGATACAATATATGATGTTTCGTTTAGCTGTGCTTTGCTGTTGTCCATGACAGAATTTGGTAGGAATTGCTGAATTATTTTGACTGAAGTGATTTAATAAATGCATTGTTTCAGCAGAGCTAAAAGTTTATACACCTTCATTCATCTTCCTCCGGTTTTTCCCCCTTCTAGCACCTGAGGGAAACATAACCATTACTGCAGATGTAACTTAGATGAAGGCTTTAGTAAGTTTAAGTTGGTTTCACCTTCTTCAGTACGTTAGAGGTGGCTATCACAGTTAATTTTTGCTGGATCTGTGATCTTGTAGTGGAGGAGAGCAAAGTTACACAGTATAGCTTCACTTACGTATCTTCACAGTGAAAGCTGAAGAGGTCACAAATAATTTTGTGACTATATTTACCATACCTAGATTTTCTTCAGTTCCTGCTGTAACTATTCTCAGCTTGCCAATCTTTTCATATGTTTTTCTCATCAAATGGCAATGAGAAGACTATGGTGAAGCTTTCTCCTTTTTTAACAACTATCCTATTTGCTCACCTCCCAAAAATAGCACAAGTCACATGAAACAAGAGGAGCTGTGGACCTTGTCTTGGAGAGCATGCATAAGTAATTAGATAATATGCCCTTCTGTCACCATTTTTTGCAGGGAGGGGGATTAAAATCTGTGTTCACAGGCTGAGAGCAGGTGTCTGTGATGAGATCCCATGCTGTGACATGCACGCAGCACATTCTTACATGAAAAGCCCTGGTTGATGAAATGACCACAGGAAGACAACATGGAACCCTCCCGGCACGATCAGAAGAAGCTTAATTAAGCTCTGTGGTTAATTTTAAAGTGAATGTGTGCCTATTTTAGAAGAGCATTAAGAAAACTGAAAACGTGGCTGGTTTTTAATTATAGTCTGGTCTTTCTGACTTTCCTCAAGCAAACTGTCTTGCTTCTTGCGTGGTCAAATGATACAGTGACTCAGAATTGAACACACATCTTTACGTAGATAGGATTTAGTAACTTGTCCAAAGTGGTTTTTGAGTTTGCTTCTTAGATGTGGACATTTTTTTCTTTGGCAGAAGGCAGCACAGAACCCACAGCTTCTGCAGTTATCCTTGACACAGTTGTTTTAGTTTTAATTATATGACTGAAAGCATACAGGGACTACAAATTCCCTGTCATCTTGTTAGAACTTCATTAGAGAAGGTAAAAAAAAATTGCACAACACTTAGAGAAAAGATGAATGCTTGTGTTAGAATGATTAAAAAAAAAAAAAAAGATAGTACTACTGGTGGCAACAGTCCTTTGTCTTGTATTACTGTGCTTTTCCACTTTGCAACTTAAAATGCTTTCCTGATTTCCGTGAAGCAATTTGAGAGATTCCTTACATGTGAATGACTGTGGCTATTGCAATAGTGATAAAGCAGAGGTTTGAAAAGTGAAGCTACTTGCTCTAACAATGCAGTGAGTCAGTGATGAAACTGGAAAGTCAATAATAAGGTACCCATGTCCACCTTCATGCAGAGTATGTGGTGAAAAACTGTAGCCTAGCTATATATGGATTGATGGAGTGACAAAGAAAAGCTTAAGGCTTCATAAACACTTTTGCTTTTCTCAAGAGAAGAATTTGTTCTCTCTTTCTGGTCTTGTTTTCTTTTGTGGTTTTTTGTTTTTTTTCTTTTAACCTCAATACAGGCTAGGACCTTCTCAAACATGAAAGAAGGCTCTGTCTGAGAAATTCATTAGCCAAATTAGACATAAAATAATGAGGGGGTGAGAAAGAGACAGCAAGGAATGGGGGTGGGAGGGGAATCATGGACAAGGATAGATAGAGACAGTTCTCTGTGAGAGTAGCTGGTTGAAACAAGGGTACAGTACCTTGACTAATGTAGAGCTAATTAAAACTGTATAGGACAAAGCACTTCTAAATATACTATAGGGAACAATCTTTCTATGGTAAATCCATCCCCAGTGAAATTCCATTGACTTCAATGGGTTTTCTTCTGCGATGAATTTGGCCTGATAACCTAGTAAGTCTTTTATGTCTCTAATTTCTAGGGACATTTTGTCAGAAGCATAGCAAGGAACTTCAGACTGGCTTTCGAACATGCTGAACACCCAAAACTCCTACTGAGGTCTCCAGGAATTACAGGTACTCAGTACCACTGCAAATTAAACCTGAATGAACTGTTGCATGCTTGCTGTGAGTTCGCTTTCTGTACGGTGCCATCACATCTGCAAAACGACCCTAAGTTAACCTCCTAAGCATTTTGAGGTGGAAACTTCCTATGCATAGGTGCAACACCTCAAACAATGCAATACAGAGCTTAGCAATGGCCTCCAGGCACTAATACAATAAAATTAATTAATAAAAACAACAGGAAATTATAAATTCACAATATCTGTATTAGCAGGACAATGGGGAATACATATTAGGTCTGGTTATGTATAGATGGGATTACTTTTGTTACCCAGTTTCCAAGTGACTGTCTGTGGTCTGATTTGTTGGATAAATTATGTCCAATGTGTTTATAGCTTTTGTGAACTTAGAAAATTTCTCTTTTTACAACTCTGTAAAAACCACATTGAGGAACAGTCAAAAGTAAATGAAGGCATCTTATTATTGCCTTCAGCACAGAAGGAGTGACTTCACTCTTCAAGCGCTACAGATTCATGTACTCTAATAAAATCTTTGTGTACCCATCAAATTTACAGTGGGAGTTACAGTTGGCATCTTTGAGGTGACAACGACTATAATGTTAAATCACATCAGGTTTATTTTGAAAGGTTCAGGTCAAACACAGAGCATGCTCTTTGGAACATTTTTCCTTTTACTGTACTACTATTGTAAAGTCTGCTCTGCTTTGAGTTCCACTCTATGGAAGATGTCCATCATATAGACAATGATAGTGTTTTAATAGCACACTTCTTTCTCTCACTTAACTTGGTTTTATCTGAAAAAAAACAGGCAAACAAATTCCCAACAGAAAACCCTACCATTTAATGAGTTGTGCTCTGGTTTTTTTCTGAGGGCTGTCTCTGAGATGAGGATTACTAGTTTATCTATGTTACTATAAAAAACAGATCTGTTCGATTACTCAATGTTTGGTTTTTAAAAGGGCAGCTCCTGGGGATCTTAAAGAAATCCGTAATGCAATAGGGAAGGAATATAATAGACCAGTCTGGAAAAACAATACAACAAGGGGAAAACATAACATGCAATACATTTGGTGTGAACTTTTCCCAGAAGATTGCTTGAGCCTCATAGTTCACTTACAAGCAGAGTACAGTGATGCTGGGCAGCCTGCCAGTGCTTGTTATTGTAGCACTGTGCGAGCCAGTTCCATGGTGAAGGAAGAATAAGAGAGACTTTTCTTTGCCTTTCATAGGTGTCCCACACTTTCCTCTCCGCTCTCTCCAAACACCCTCCAGTTCCTTACATCAGGGTGCTCTGGTGCATGCTACGTTCTGCAGACGTCGCGCTAATAGTTTCGCATGTGGTACTTTCACAGTTCAAGAGGACTGACACAGGGCTGTGTCGCCTCACTGCACTGGAGGCTTCAGATGACAGCTCTGCCTGACAGTCTAACAGTAAGGCACCCTGTGATATGCGTAGCGAGGATGAGTAACACCCTGTCCTCACAACAGAAGTATCTGGGAAGGGAAGCATTCCTAGGAGTGGGTGCCAGGCTAAGTTGCATGTCTACACTGAATTTTGCAGTCAGATGTAAGCCAGGATAGCTTGGGCTTAATACCATGCTACAGATGCCAGTGAGGCATCTCTGAGTTGTTCAGAGCACTGGCAGACCTCCTTCATGTCAGCCTACAAAACAGTGCACAGATATAGATGAGTTAAAGGCTCACAGTCTGGCCCTGAACATATAGCAAAACTGAGTATGGATGAAGGCGGCCTCCCACGTTCTTGTATCTATATTCTACCTGGAAATTCATCCAAGAACATTTCAAAATCAGCAAACATGGCATGGGGTTGTTTTTATTCCCCCCCCTCCACATCCACACACCTCCTCTTCATTCTGATATGTTGCCTTGAACCCTGAAACTACAGCACTCTCTGGGAAGCACTTACGCAGCCTCCATCAGAAGCATGCTGGGCTCCCAAATGTGATAAGAAGCTGATAAAAATGATCTGGGCGTTAAAACAGCCTTAGTGGAAGAATGTTTAGCTAAATAGATACCATCTGTCCCTTAAAGTGAGCACATCCTTCTTCTGCCCTGGCTTGACCACTATGAGCCGTTGCTTTTGTAGTGCAGTCCATGTGCAGACTGGCCGTTGTTCCCAGGACCTGAGGCAACTGTTTATGCAATACGGACTTTATGAGAAACAGTTACACTTGCGGGGGTGTTTTTTTTTTTTTTTTTAAGGATTAAAGATTGGTAATGAAAACAACTTTTTCACCTAAAACAGAAAAGTGCTGGACTGGAGATGAGCTGAATGCTCATATTAGCCTGTACACCACATTTCTTTAGGGAACCCAAAGAGGGAAGGAATCCTGAACAGCTAAAAGCAGCGTGCAAGTTACCAAAAGAACTTTCATGTTAATAAAACACAGTGCAGATATTTTCCAAGGGACACAGGCAGTTAGCACACAGCACTGACTCTACAGTTTTCAAATGCATTTTCTTTACCTCCTCACAGACATAGTAGAACAGAACTTGGATGGACTAACACTACATACAGTTCATTGAGGTACTACGCTGATACATGGGAAAGAGGTTAAGGACAAGAATCAGAAGGTGACTTGCTCTGAGAACGACAGTAAACTTTGGGACTCACAGAATTGAAGCGAGCATGCAGTCTACCTAGAGCAAAATCCTGCAGAGCATGAGGGCCGCAAGAACAGAACTATCATACTTCAACAGAGGGGGTCAGGTAGTGAGACCTGCAGTGGGACTGTGTGGAGCTGGACTCCAGCAGCCTACTGATGGGTAGAAGCCTCCTTAACACATCTATCAGGCTCCACCCTTCATGCTTTAATGCCATCAAATGTATGAAATGTGAAGTTCATGGTTAGGTCTTTTGAATTTAGATTGCTGAAAACCATCGTTCAAGATATGTAGACTTCCATCTCCAAAAGATGCAGTCATTGTCCACATCATGTTCTGGATTTCACAGCATCCATGAACCACAAAAAGCTGCATCTCATGACATATTTCTACAGCTCCCATGCTCCATACCAGCTGAAGCTCTGACAGAAGAGAGAGATAGCCCTACATCAATAAACCACACATGAAGAACTGCACTGTAGAAATAAGGAACAGAGTGTCAGGTGGAGCACCGTGACTTTCTGCTCCAGTTTGGAAACATCAGACTAGGCAAATGTTCCTGGAGGCATGAGCAGATCACAGGGTGGTTATGAGCCACCAGTGTGATACAGGCAAATGCATTCTTGTGTGTCAGGAAAGATATTTGCATAGGAAAGGCTAGCATTGTGCGAAGTCCTGTTGAGAACTCAACTGTACCACTATGGATATTTCTCATTCCTCAGGTTCAAGAAAGAGAAATTCCATCTGGAGTGAAGGCAGGCAAAGACTAAGCAGTTGATTAGGGGTATGGAGGGCCTATAGAAGACAACAACTAGAAGAAGCAAGACAAAGGCTGAGACAGAAGAGAGAAAAGGAGAATAGAGGAGAAGAGAGAAGAGGAGGAGAAGAAGTGGAGAAGAGAGAAGAAGAGGAGAAGAGGAGTCCAACTGCTTGAGCACTGCAGGACTGACCAAGTTAAAGCCTCTTCTTAAGGGTGTTGCCCAAATGCCTCTTCAACACTGATCAGCATGGAGCACTAACTGCATCTTTAGGAAGCCTGTTCCAGGATTGAGCACCCTCTCAGCAAAGACATGTTTCCTAATATCAAGTCTGAACCTCCCTGAACAGAGGCAGCTTTCAGCCATTCCCATGCATCCTGGCACTGGTTCCCAGTCAGAAGAGATCAGCACTTCCCCTCCTCAGGAAGCTGGAGAGAGAGCAATGAATTCACCTCTCAGCCTCCTTTTCTACAAATTTAACAAACCCAAAATCCTAAGCCGTTTCTCACAGGACATGCATTCCAGCCCCTTCACCAGCTTTGTTGGCCTCCTCTGGGTGCACTGAAGGACACCTTAGCATCTTTTGAAATTGTGCAGCCCAGAACTGCAACAATACTGATTATGAGGCAGCATGAATACTAAACACAGTGGCAAACAAGTGCTTCTGTCTCTAGTGCTGCCCCTGGCACTGTCTCCTGGATGGACCTTGGACCTATGTTGTAAGTGGCTTGTTTTCTGGATGGCTCTCTCAGATGTAGTAGGTTTTTTCCAGTCCTGTCTTTGGTCCTGCCTCTTTCGAACCTGACTGGAGCCTCTGGAGGGTCCCTGGACCTGATTCAGCACTTCCAGTGTCTGAAGCTCTTGATGGACCGTGTTTCCACCTCCTGGCTCTGCCCACCATGCTCATGTCCTGTGGGATGGCACCTTATTGGTGAGAGTGCTGGCTGTGCTGGGGCTGCTCTCAGCTTCCAGACCACTTTCTCTTGGGGAGCAGCCCTGCTCTTGCTGCTTCCTCACAGTGTCAGAGCCTCATGTCATAGTCATAGCATAATATTGTGTGAACTTTCGTGAGCAGTCACGCAGTGACAAGGGGTGTCATCCTACTGTCTGTAAGACAATGTGCATGAATAGTTTGTTGGCAGCAGGGGCTAAAGAGTCCACAGGCCTTGAGGTGGGCAGGAGGGGTTTTTCTGTCATCTGCTGTAGCAGCCCTAATGTACAACATCTGCTTCTTGGCAGGGCTAAGGTTTCTCACCATCTTGTTACAGCATGTGCTGATTGTCAAGAAAGGAAGATGAGGCGAAAGCGTTTGCCCATAGAGTGAAATAGAGGCCCCTCATATGTCCTGCGCAGTTACTGTTGTCTGTGATCTCACTGAGGGAGGGGGCAAGTGCTGTGACTTCAGTGCTCTGAAACTCTGGACCAGCAGAAAATGAACAGTGTCCTTGAGTATAGAGGTATAGCAGGATGCGTGATGCTTATACAACACTTGTGCAGGGCAGTGCTTATAGTTAAAACCTCACATGGCGCCTCACTGTCACAGCTGCTGTGGGGGTCAGCAGTAGTATTTCTCGGAGCAAAATATTTGCTAAAGAGGGCAGGCAGGCTCAAGGGAACTGGTTGTTCCAGTTCATCTCCAGTGGGGTTTGGGATTTAATTGCCTGATGATACCGAGAAGCAGGGCAGCTGGTGTTCGAAACTGAGATCTCGGGAAAAGGGACAAGGTTTGTTTCATTCCATGCCTCAACATCTGCAGAGGCAAGGAGGTCTCATAGACTGCCAAGAAGAGGTCATTGACACTGGAGGGGACTATGAAGCCTTTTGGTGCTCTACTTGAAGAACTATAATGCTTGTGTGGTTTGAGAGTGAGGTCGCTGTGCAAATCTCTGTTCCTTTTTTCTCTTAACTGCTTTTGATTCTCAGATGAAGCTATCACCCAAGAGGTGTGTGGTTTTGAGTAGGTTGTTCGAGCAGGAGTGGTCTGAGCAGTGCTTGTAAGGCCTGGAGCAGGAGAAATGCAGAGGCTGGCACTCAGGGAAAAGCAACCAGAAAGAGGATATTCACATACAAGCCATTCCGTGGTCCCAGAGTTAGAAACAATTCCAAGGTCAGACCCAGACTGAGCTGGCTTTGGAACATGTGGGATCCCTATTCAGCCCAATCACACTGACAAGAGAGACCCAACAGTATATGCAAAAGTTGTGGAGGTTGTAAATGTGTACAGCTCCTGAGTTTTGGAAGTCTGTTACAGGATGGAAAATATATTCTTTAGTTCTGAATCAGAATGCGTTTCTGGTGTAAGGAACAGAATCACAGAATCACAGAATCGTAGGGGTTGGAAGGGACCTCTGTGGGTCATCTAGTCCAACCCTCCTGCCGAAGCAGGGTCACCTACAGTAGGCTGTAGAGGACCTTGTCCAGGCGGGTCAAAACACAAGAAGACAGTTCGGAATTCAAGTTAATATATTTTGTTTGGTTTGATTTTTCCCTTCCACCTTCAAGACAGAGGATGGCATGTGCAAATAACTTGCAAACAGCTTGAAAGAAAGTGGCCACTGATTTGCGCATAAAGGGGTGCAATGGTTAGAAAATTGCAACCTCGAAAGGGTTTCAGTTCTGTGGCGACATATGTAAAAAGCCCAGAAGGGCTCTTCTGAGGAGAGAAGCCTGTGGAAGTGACATCACTTTGATCAGTTTGGGTGACTGCAGCATAGTACTAACCGGCTGTGCTTTATAAAGAACATGTATAGCAGTGGTATTATTCAGAGTAGTAGTTGCTATGCTATTTTTTGATTAAAGCTCAAAAATACAGATCTTGTGATGGGGTGCAGAAGCTGAAGCCTGCTAGCCAGTTGACTGTTCATACAATAAACTCTTCAGAAGTTCATAACTCTAGTCAGAGGACAGCCAAATAAGAAGTAAAATTCAGTTCTGTTCTTTGAAATTTTCAGGATCAGACCCTAGTGAGCACATTTCTTCCTGTCATGGAAGGGTGAAATGAAACTTCTCTTTGATCGGTGTTTCAGCTCAGCCTTCATGAGCTGGTTAGCAGGGCTGATCTTGGGACCTTGTCTATTTTCATTGCATGTGTTATGCAGATTTCCTTAAAAAGGAATCTTGTGCCTTAGCCAGGAAGATAAATAATGAGAAAACATCTGCTCTTTAAGCTCTGGACTGACCTATAAATCTTAATGACGAATGCAATCCCAGAAGCAGAAATCATCTACAGATTGCAAAATTCTCTCACTCTCTCTTTTTGGTTTTCATTTTATTCTGTTTGTTGGCTTGGGGAGGGTGAGTTTAAACAATTTTGTTGCTTCTTGAATTTCTGGTAATTTGGGAGCCCAAGTGTTGGGTCTTTTTCCTCTCACTCCTTCAGTATAACTGATAGGAGCTGCTGAGAGGAGGGCATGGCAACCATAATAACACAAGAGGGATGGAACAGACAGCCCCTACAAGGAGCTGATAGGCAGCAAATAATGACAGAGTAGAGGATGGATAACTAACAGTTTGGATGATTTACTCTTGAGAAGCTCTGGTGGGTGGGATGCTTCTTTGCCTGTTTGTTTCAACCTCACACGCTGAAGAAATGAGTTTGCTTAGCTGCTTTAATCCCTTGCTGCATTTTCTCCTACCAGGGGATGGGAATCTGCTTCTCTCTTCAGTGCTTCCCTGTGGCCTGCCTCCCAAAGCTTGCTGTTAAGAATAACAAGACGTTCCTCTTTCCTTTTGCCTCTAGAGCTGCAACAGAAAGGGCTCAGCAAACATTCAAAACAACTGTATCTGTGATGACCATAAAAGTAAAGAGGCTAGAACTGAAAATGCTGTAGAGAATTTCAGATTCAGTATTCAGAGAAGGATGTCAGCGTGGGGCATGGCTCACCTGCAGCATGAGCAAAGAGAAGGAAACTCTCTTCTTTATTTGCCTGAGATGCTGAATAAAACTGGAGGGCCTCTCCCACAGCAAGTCTTTCTGTTACCTGTTCATTTGGGCTAATTTTATTCTCCATTTCATGTTGTTTTTATCTAAATATTGGAAGAGGTGATGTTGGGGTAGAAGTCTCAGGAGACTGTGAGCAGCATATGGACCATTTCTCTTGATAAATCATAGAACCATTCCCCTGCAAATGGGCAAGGATGGACTAATTCTTCTCCCAAAGCTGTTAAGAGATCCTTGCATCCCACGAGTCAGTATCCTTTGTCTGTAATTTCACCGAAAGGTCTGTGGGTAATATGCCTATGGAAACCATTCACTTACCTGTCCCAGACTGGGACACGAGGGACAAGGAAGCTGGGCTGGAAACTCAACCATCTTCTGGGAGTGGTGCTCCCAGGGCAGAAATTACCCCATTCTGAATTACACTAGAGAGACACGACTGCAGTTCTGGAGTGGCTGGGCTGACACTATTCAAGCACGCAAGCAGACTAAAAATAAGATAGCGTTTTATGTTTGAAACAGCAATTCAGGGAGTGAGAGCTAAAATTAAACACACAGTGATACTCTGTTTTGTTGCTTCCTGTGCCCTAAATACCATCTGCTTGAAACTCAGGTGAATCCAAGTGTTATTATGAAGGGCTGTCCTTACTAGATCGAGATTTTCTTAAGGTGGAGCAGAGATTTTTGTCTAAAAGAGGAAATAAATAGGAGTCTAATAAGTAAATGCAGAAGAGACTACAAACTGATCAGTGATCAGAAGAGGGTGAATGGGTTTGACTGACACCTGGCGTAAAGCAGTGCTGTGCTCTTTCAATTACAGGTTTAAGACTGCCACAATTGACAGATTAAAGGTGTTCCCCCTAATCCAAAATTATACTTTCCTCAGTCAAATTGACCATTGTGTCAGCTTCAATTTGTTCAGATACGTCACCCACAGTGACTGATTGGACTGATTCACTTGCACAGTCTTTGACAAGGTCCCTGTTTTGTGTTCACTCCTTACTCTTGCTATTTCCCTTGTCAGACAGATACTCTAGAGGCATTTCCATTATCTCCCATGTAGCTGTACCTCAGAAATGTACTGGACTGGAAAGAAAAATCCTCAGGCCAATTATTCTGACATAAACTCTACTTATCAGAAAGCACTAGAATATGAAGCATGAGTTAAAATAGCTTAAAAATAGGATGCGTACATACACACACACATCCACCCCAGGCGGACACCTAAGTAATGCTGTGCTCAGAGTCTTTGCCGTGACTGAGAATGGATGAGCACTTTTAAATAAGAAACAACCCAGCATTGCCTCAGCGTCCAGATTGAAACAGTGTCTCTGAGAATGGAAGTGCTTTAATTTAATCCAAAACCAACAAATTGTTTGCATAGATCCGCCCTGTACTGTTTCTGTTAGGAGCAGAGGTAGCATACTGCTTGGAGAACAGTTACCTTGTAATCTTCCTGACTCTTTGAAAAAGGAACGAAAGTCAACAATGTTTACAAATTTCTGAGAACCATTGCGGTGCTGACGCTCTTGGAGGGAGGAGAGGGGGAGGAAGAAAGGAGTTGCACTTCTTTTGCCCAGACTGAAGGAAGAGGAGGTACTTGCCTCGTAAGCATGAAGACGTGAAGTGGCGTTCAGATTGGTGAGTGTCAGCTTCAGCCAAACTCATCAGGTGGGCTCTCCATTGCGAGCCAGGTTGAAAGCATGTCACATCCCACTGCAGAAGGTTCCGCTGGGGAGCTTTTGGAGAGCTCTTAGTGGTCTACATGAGCTTTCCGCAAGAGTACGGGCGGTTCTGCAGGGAGCAACATGTTAACTGTGAGGGGGAATAGCAGGGTGCAGCCTCACGGGCCATGGACGTGCGGCGGTTCCACTAGAGTGGTCAAACTCAAGGCAATGCAAAAGGAATGAATTTGCTTCATCCCATCTCCCTCGAGCTTCGTGTAAAAAAAGAAAAACTACTTCTTAGCTCTACATACTAGCAGTACAGTGGTGTGACTGGCACTCAAGCCCCAAGCAGAGTTCTTGCTGAAACTTTGCTTGGATCTTCTTTCAAGGTGATGTACTTGCGTGTATAATTAATTTCATTGTCTTCTCAGGTTCTTTTGCATCTCTGCTAGTGTTTTGTTTTGGGTTTTTTTTTCCTGTTGTTTTACTCTTTGAAGTTATCCATGAACATAAAAATGAAATATTTTTGATCAGGTTACAAGTACATAAAAATGTCCAGTGTTATCTATCTCTGTAATCCATCTGTCACGGTTTCACACACAGCCATTAGTGGAGTTTGCAGGCACTGCAATATATATCATTTAAAAGAGATACTACAGCCAGAACAAAGATTACTTTCCTATCTACCAAAAAAGGCTCGGGGCTGACTTTGCATCCACAAAAGCTGAAGAAAGTTTATTTCCTCTGGTTGCAGTAGCGGCATTGAGCAGGATGCAAACACAGGTTCTGTGTAGCTCGCAGGACAGTGGCTTGCTACAGCAGCTTATGAAGCAGGGCATTAAGGGCTGACTGTGGTACCAGTTGTTATCAGTGCTAGAAAATCCTTTGCTTTACATTGTGGAGACTCCCTTAGTTAAAATACTTGTATTCCACAGGGCATTTGAAGAATGTTTATCATTCTGCCAGCATTTTTCCCGAAATGTTACATATTCCTTGAAATACCCAGAGTGAAGTTGCTAGATTTTGGTTTGTAATTAAGTTTTGAATTATAGAGAATGGGGAAAAACTTCACTTTTTCTGTTACATTTTTTAGGCAATTCTAACACCTTAGAGAACTGGTGTACATGTTTGAATTTTGGCACATACGTTATCCCCAACCACAGCCCTGCCTTTTGCTTTTCTGAGTAAAGTTAACGAGAAAGATAGGAAATTATATAATAATTAAATACTCTTAAGTATAAGAGCACAGCAGTACCTAGTATTGTCTATGTATCTAACAGTTTCATTTGCCTCTATGAGGTCTAAAACACATGCCTCATACATACCCCTCAGTATTTGTGTACAGCAGCAGAATTTTAATTTTTAATTACTGATTTTCCAGCTTTCCATACTCACGGCTTAGATTACATGGAGGTAAGTAAGGGTGGAAGCACTCCTTCAATCTCTTTGGGTATGCTTGCAAACCTCATGCATAAGCAGGCTGAGAGGACAATTTTCATGACGATCTGTGTTCACATGGAATGCAGCCTGTGAGGGGAAGTCATGGAGCAGTTAAGGTCCTTGTGTGTTTGTTGACTGTAAAATCAAAAGGTACCATTGGAACCGTTTATGTGACTCAGGGTTCCATCTTTGCGGAGATGAACTGTAGCTGTCACTCCCTCTTTAGTCTGGAGGTGAGAGATTTTTATAAGCAGCTAAGCCATGCAAGGCAAGAAGGCAGAAACAAAGGGGAACCACAGAGGTGAGCTTGTTGAGTCAGTACAAGTCAGTAACAGTTTGAAGCAGAGAAGTAAAATCATCAGAGATTCAGCAGCGAAAAAAAGCAGAAAACCATCATTGGCCTGACCAGATCTAAAACTCTATGAGAACAGGCAGAGAGGAGGAAGGCAGCGCATCAGCAGGACCGAGGATCAGCCTGTTCTAAGGAGAAACAGAGGCTGATGTGTCTCTCCGTGATTGACAGCACCTTGGCCAGCAGAGACGTGCAAGGTGACTGCCCCGTGGATACTGAGCATATGAATGCTTAGCCTAATAATGTTAGTCCTGGTCCACTGCTCTGTGTGTTAGCAATAAATAAGGCTATTTTTATACACATACAATCCTGCTTTGGGGCCTCTATGCCCAGTAAAAGATGCCCAAAACATCGAGGGTTACATTTAATATGATCTCCTGCATTGTGCAGACTGCAGTACCGGCCTCAATCAATTCCTCCTTGAATTTGAGCATATCTGTTTGGAAAAAAAAAAAGCAAACCCACATTCTCTCTGATTGAAAAGCTTTCCAATGATGTATACTCTGTTGTAGCCCTTGGGAAATAATTCCACTAGTTAATTATCCTGAATGTTAAAAACCTGCATATCAGTTTGATTCTGAACTTGACTGGTTTCAACTCCCAGCCACAGAATGTTGTTATATATCTGCTAAACTGAAAAGCCCAACACATTATCAGGTTTCTGCTGCTTGTTTTGATGGTGATTAAATAAGTCTTTCACCTTCTCCTTGACATGCTAACCACACTCTTACCTTCAGGTCTGTCCTCTAGTCATGTGCCCTGAGTCCATCTTTCCCCTGAGTGGACCTTTTCTGAATGCTCATTAGTGCTTTGGCACCTAGAAACAGACACAGTACTGCAGAGATCATGCCCCTACCAAATACAGAGGAGAGCCACAAGTGGCAGGAGAAAAAGTATTTCCAGTTAATGTAAGTGAGCACTGCAATGGCTGATGCATCACCCTGAGATGCCACCTACCACGTCACCTACCACACCGCTCGGCACTGACTGCTGGGGTAGCCTGTGCACCTCTCCAGCGTGAGGAAACCTCTCTTGGTAGATATAGGCCTGTATCATCAGACATGCCATTTGCTTGTGCCTAATTTAGCAGGTGCTCCAGACTGGTCATCTGCGACCCTTATCACTCCCACTGACTCTCTTTGTCAGGGTGGACTTGGTATGTAATGCAGTTATGTTTCCATCCGTGTCATTGATAAAAGTGTTTGACAGCAGAGAGGCAAAAGTTAATTTGCAGGGGAGCTCGCTCAAGTCTCACCTCCTTGGCTGATGTCACTCTGGTTTAATTCTTCATGAACTGACTTGTAGTAGGCAGCGCTCTGCTTACCTGGTTTTTATATAGCACAGAGAGGTAGGTCTCTTGACACCTGTTGAAGCAAACACGGAGCTATGGCAGGATAGTCCAGGCAATACAATGAACCATGTTGTAAACCAGATAAAGTCCTGCCCACATCTCACACCAGACCAACACGCTGTTATTGGATCTGCTCCTTCTCACCCCTTTGATGATGCTGCTCTAATCCTTAGATTGAAATAGGGCCAAGAACTGATCCTTGGAGACTGGCACTCCTAACTCATCACCTAAGTGACTCCTGCTGCTCGTACGTTTGCTGGTGCCAACAGACTCACTTCAAGATTGCCAGCTTATGTTCACGGGTCAAATGGCGACTTAGAGCTTGATGTCTGCTGACTTCCTACCGCTTGTTCTTGCAAAATCTATGTTGTTACGACATCTGTTGTAAAACCAGAATGATATATAAATGTGAAAATCATTCCCATAAACCAGCAAGCAGTATAGCAGACAGTGAAGGAAAGTGCAGGGGATTACATCTGTGTCATACAGGGAATACATTGTATTAACTAAATACAAACATATATTTTCTTGGGTTTTGTCTTTTGAAATGGGGATGAAGGGGCAAATCAACAGAACAGGGATACCCCAGTGAAATTGCACTGAAGTAAGTAGAGTTACACCAGGGATACATTTGGCTGATTCTTTCGCTAACGGCTGTATGAAAGCCTTAATATAGAGTTTCTGCGTGTGTGAAGTGTATGCCAAGACAAACGCGACATGCTAAATGGAACCTCTTGATTTATTTAAATAAAAAATATGTTACAAAAAAACAGCGGATAATTGGAGTGGAATGGATCCAGACTGGAATCGTCTGCCTCATGTCTCCAGAGTGTCTGAGGGAGGAGCAGTAAGGAATATCTTACTTCTATACCTAAGCACTGAAGGATAGGCAGATAGCAGATAATTTCTTGAAACTGCTAAGATCCACCAAGGGACCCTGAGCTCTTTAGAAGACAAAGGTTGTAATCAGATGTAAAACAGCACTTTTGGCTGCAGTTGATATGGACTAAGGGATTACCAAGTACAGCCTGTTCTCAACTCTTCATCAGTTACCTTCCTCATCGTCATTTGCCTCCTTCTCCCCTTCCAGTTCAGATCTGCCAGTATCATTGTCATTCCCCAGCTGGCCAAAATGGTCGACGTATTAAAAAAAAAATCCTATCGAAAATGTTAAGGATGAACAAGCTTCTTTTGCTTTAACTGGGTTGGAGCATAAGCCTGGAGATGTGCTATGGACATGGCAGTCGTCCAGTCATGCTGAACACCTAGGGCTGGGCTGGAAGAGGCAATCTCTTGGTGTGGACCAGTAGCAGCCTGAACAGCATCTCTGAGCACAGTCTAGTCTCAGTAATTGAACACCACGGACCTTCTCATTACAACCCCTAATTGCCTGCTAACTGTGGAGGTACCCAGAGCCCTCCAATGACCTCCCTTCTGCTTGTGCTGACCTGCAAAACCATTTAAGCAGTGTAACTCTTGAGCTGCTCAGAGACCTACTTCACATCGAAGGTCTGGTGGGTTTCTCAAGCGCTGGGTTTCCCCTGCCTTCAATACCTGGCATGCCCAACCAAACAGGCGCTGCCACAGCATATCTAACTTGCACTTGGGGGCTAGTGCTAGGAGGAAGGAAGGGGAGAAGTGATCGTGTACCCAATAACTTCAGATACGAGACGAGTTTTGAAGGAACGGTAGAAGAAAATGTAGTGCTCCCATGTGCACTGTTGTAAATGGTGCAAGAAAGCTTCCTCAAGACATGAAGATGTTCTGCTTAGCATGAAATAATTAAGCAAATTCCTCCAGGAAGAGGCCAGAGTAATCATAAAAACTAATGCCCATATCAGTAGCATATCAAGTATATTGAGTGTCTGCAGCTCCTATGAAGGAACACGATGGAATAAAAATCCTCAGCTAAATTCTCAGCCGAGACGGGTCACTGTTAGGAATAACAGGGCAACTTTGTGTCTATGTATGCGCTCACAGCCGGTGGCAGACTATTCTAATTTTAAGGGACTGTCTGTGATAAGAAAGAATCAGCAAGAGGAGAGTGAGAAACTGGAGAGAAGCTAAAGCACTCCAGGAAATTCCACCAAATCCCTGGATACACATCGTCTCACGTGTTGAGAAGTGTGATGCTGCAGCACTTGAGGAGTTCTCTTGGTTATGTGAGTACTGCAGTATTGCTCTGTTTGGTGAAAGTACCTGTTAGACAGGCAAGATGGAGTGACATAGGGCTTGTGTAAATGTATTGGGATGGAAAAATACTAAAAAATGGTCCACAGAAAGAATTAAATGTAAGATTTTCAAAACTCATTTTAGAAAGTTGATACTTAGTCCTCACTCATTTCTAACGGGAAGAGGGTATCCAAATTGGACACCTTTGAAAATGCCTTCTTTTTTAAAAGGGATGTAAATTGATTTTAATTGGTTTGCATTCTTCAGCTGTTTAAGCACTCTAGGAAATGTCACCATGAGTCAACAAAGATGTGCTGATCGGTTACATCAGTGAGTTTAACATTAGCATCCCAGTATTAAATTAATTCCTTGAGGTTTAGTATATGGCTTCTAAAAGAAGTTTCCTATTAGATTGTGTTATAAGAAAAATATTAGTAACCCTAGTGCTATCAAATCCAAATGTCTTGGGGCAGTGTAAATAGCTTGACTTTAACATCCTAAAGTTTGAATACTGAAATGTGAAATCACAACGTACTTTCACAGCCTGATCCAGTGTCCGTGGAAGTCAGGCAGAAAATTTCTGATGACTGCAACAGGTCTTGACTCACGCTTTTAATATGGCTTTTTCCACCCTATTTAATGTCTGACCTCATACAGCTTTGTTCCTGTAACAAAACTCCTAGGGAATCTCGTCCCGTCCCGTACATGACTTCTGCCTCATTTCTTAGAAAACGCAAGGTCATTTGCTAGCACAGCTGAACTCAGAACAAAGCCTAAAGGCTGGTGCTTATGTAGCTTCCTTAAACACGTACACATGTAGACAATAAGGTTTTATAGAACATAGGATTCATTGTTTTATGACTAATACTGAGCAACTCTGGTGACGGGGTGAGAGTTCCAGTTACGGTTGGTGAGACACAGGGGTTATTCACACCTTAAAACACTAAATGTGCATGGGGCAGAATCAGGCCTGTAAGAGCTTCTGGTGCTGGGAGCCTACCCTGCAACCAAGCTCCTGCACTGGAGGGGACAACACTGCAGTCCAGCAGTTAATGGGCTGGACTGGGCCCTTGGAGCTGAGTGCTTGATCTTACTCCTGGCCTATGAACCACATTACATACATCGCCACAAATCGCTGCAACTCCGCCAGCCTGAATTTCCATCTGTTTAACGGATGAGAATGATCATTTTTTCACAAAACTCTTCGGTAGGTGCTTGCTTTCTTTGATTAGGGCCAGCTTGCTTATTATTACTCAGACAGCAAGAAAAAGTCAAAGAAGTGAGTTTTTTTTAGATTATGACATTAATTTGTTTATGGCATGTTTTGCACTGGTAGGGTAACAAACTAAAAAACCACAGCTCTCTTTGAACCTCACTTTCTTCCTGCACACAGAGCTTTTCAATTTCACAGTGCACCACTGATTCCGGAGGGGGAGGGAGAGGGGAGAAGAGAAGTGATGATTTTGGCAGCGACACCGTTACGATTTGCTAAAATAGCAGCTTGGCAAATCTGGTTTCTCAAATATCTCATGTTTTGTTAATTACTGACAGCTTTGTTTTTAACCGAACATGAAACAATGTGGAGAAATGGGCAAGCGTGGCCCCTGACTCACCACTGCCCGGCTGAGCTCGGCAGGTGGGAGCAAGCTGTCTCCAAGAAGGGGCCCAAGCAGCGATCGCTGCCCCAGTTCACGAGGCTCAGCAGAGAGATGCAAGGGGAGAGGTCCTGGGACCCAGCTATGGGATGCCCAACAGGTGCTCTTTCCACCCTGGGCTTGCTGGGCCAGTAGGAGGTTGGAAATCTTGCTCAAAAGGAATGTGAAGCAGGGTGCTCAGCCCCAGGGTTTCCTGGTGAGTTACCCATTTCCCCAGCCATGGCTTGATATGGGTAAAGACGAGGTGTGGGATGACTCAGGGGAACTGTTGTCCTCAGTTCTGTCCCATGGGGAGTGTCAGGGGGATCTGGCCACTCTAGACACCAGTGACTGGAAGCGTCCCTTCAGAGGGCAGTGTGTTTACCTGGGAATACATCTTCAGAGGTAGGTGAAGCGAGGTCACCTTACCCGTGTTTACTCCAGACTAGGGACCACATCTCATGAAAAGCAGCAAAGTGTGAGACAGATGTCTGAAGTAAGTGTGGGCAAAGTGGGGCAGAGTCAACACTCCCACTCGCAGCTCATCCGCCAGCATTTGCTGGCCACTTGGAAGTTCGCTGAGAGCAGTATCTCCACATGCTTTGATTTTCTCACACTTTGAGTGATGTTCAGTCTCCCTGGGTCAACCAATACAGGGCATGCACAAAGCATGGCTTCATTGCGCAAGCTTGAGAGCTGTACTTTGGGCTGGGATCTCCTGGACTGAAACACAGGAGCTCCGTATGAGCACCTGTTCTGCGGCTCCTGTCCTCTCTGCTTCTCCCCCAGTGAGCATGATGGGACCCTGGTACCAGAACATGGGGAAATTCAAAAACACAGGAGAGCAGAAAGTTCAAAGCTAGTGAAAGACAGACGATTTCTTATGCATGCATGCATGTAACTAACCTATTCACTGATCCAGAAGATCTCATGGGCCAAGAACATAGCAGATTTCTTTTAAACGACCTGAAACCTGAAGAGATAACAAAAATACTCAGCCAGGTTAACAAATTTGACAAAAGCAAAAGAAACTCTTCAAGGTTTACACCCATTTCTAACGAGTGGAGACTAGGATTAAAATTTTCCTGGGAACCAGGGTTCCTAAGGATGTGGTGACAAGGCACTGGATGAACAAGACTGCCAGCCATGTAAAGCTATTCGTGCATAACTGTGCTCCTAATGGTCCCATGGCAACTTCTTTTTTGACCTATGTTTATTGTACTGGGTAAATGTCACGTCCACTTTTTGTCTCTTTATTAGCATAGCTCGTCAGGCACTCTGTCTGTGTGTGTTTGTATATGCACAACACACAGACATAATTACACAGAAGTCCTTTGGTGTCACTCGTCCCAAAGCAGTGTGACACTTTGCATATGAAATGAATTTTCATAGAAATGCTGCTACAGAGATAGTTTTTTCCAACCGTTTTTTTTCCTTTTTACTAATATGTAAGGGAAGTGGAAATAGTGAGTCAGAACATATCCGTAATCACATGGCACGAAGAGAAGTTCAGTTTCAAAAACGCTGAGCCTTGTGTCCCGGCGCAGGAGGCAGCCTGCAAACCCGGGCTGCGCAGAGCACATCACAGACCTGGCGCTTGCGACTGATCAACTGTTTTGAGAAGCGGCAGCATCTCGGCCCCGATTAGTCAAAGAGATGTTGCAACCGCCCTCTCGCTGAAGTCAACTGGAGCTAAGGCAGCGTTCTGGGAAGCCGAGCCTGTGCAGTGAAAGCAGAGTGCTGGGAATACAGGCTGCTAACTTTGGCTCTTCCACCAACTCCTCGCTTGACCTTCAGCGCGTCAGAAGGACAGGGGGCCAAGAGTGATTTGGGGCTGCTTTTCCATCGCTGGGCTGTCCCTCCGTAACTACCACTTGCTTGCCTTGCTATCTGCCACAGTCTCATTTGCTGACCCCAAAACCAAACGGAAGGAAGGGAAAAACAAAAATCCTACGAAGGGATCCTGAGTGGCAAGGTGTGAGCCCCAGCCCCAGCCAACCTTGCCGACAGGTTTGTCCCTGCTTACAAGGCGCAGGGGAGGAAGCGCTACCCTGCCAGCTGAGGCTTTGCTGGACGAAGCAGCGTGTCTGCTTGCAGCGATCCCCCCCAGCTCCCTCCCGCCGGGGAGAGGGGGGGGACAGGGCGGGGGCAGAAGCCCCCCGGCCCCACCGCCCGGTGCCCCCCGGGCCG
>Ga0065711_1003377_pt1 | contig 40193 bp, 15 predicted proteins | sample Hoacrofraction12_FD_59098 | JGI IMG/M metagenome (GOLD analysis project Ga0065711, IMG submission 59098) | Hoatzin crop microbial communities from Cojedes, Venezuela - Epithelial fraction 12 v2 (version 2) | ecosystem: Host-associated > Birds > Digestive system > Esophagus > Crop | place... | reverse complement strand
GGGGGGGGGGGAACCCAAAGTAAAAAGCTAAGCCAGCACATTATCTAATTCTCAATGTAAAATAATGCAGAAGTGCGGAAGATGAACATCTGATTTGTCACATCTGATACGCTAATGTTTTATCCAAAAGGAAGAACACATTGTAACATGCTCATTCATCTGCATAAACACCACCTGGCCCTTTACAGGCACCTACTCAAGTAACAAAAGTTAATGGCAGCCCATTTGTAGCCATTTCACTGGTAGAGATGGAAAGGGTTGGGTTTTTTTCTTTTTAAAGTAACATATTTAGATGAGCGTCTGTTGAGGAACAACATTCCTCTCAGCGCTTGCTTCTGAAACGTCATTCTCAGTGGCAGTAAATTAAAGCAATTTTAAAGAATTGTTAGAAAATAATATTTAAAACCCATACTGAGCATGCTCACACACACATGGACACGCACACATATAATGCAAATCTAAACCCCCCCACACACAGAGTTTTTAACCCCTGGCCACCCACTTCTGTGGAGGCACACCAGAGGACTGTAATGCAAATCTATATTTACCCAAAAGCATTGCTCTGGTCATGATCTAAATAACAGCTAGATATAGTTTCTAGTGTATGGCTGGGGACGAAACAGATTTGTTGCTTGTTAATTTTTTTAACTGGAGCATTGTGGTGGCATGCTTCAGTAAACATGCCTTTGTGCTACATTACACATATGTGTGTATCATCACTTTGCTTTCAGACTCAAATAAAACCTGGGCACCCAATTCGCTAAAATGCTGTGTACCAGCTCTGCTGCCTTCACAGCAAATTCAGGTGGGAAGGTGTGAAAGACAAATTAAATAGGTGGATTATGCAGCTAGGAAATTTTTTTTTTTCTTTGTGAAGTGCCTAGGTCTGGCTGAGCTTCAGTGGCACTGGGATTAGGAGAAGTCCTGAAGGAGTTGTAGCAGGACCTGGGCTGGCCCTGCTCTAGGTGGGGTGTGATCGGGCCAGATGATCTCCAGTGGCACTTTCTAGCCCAAATCGTCCTCCAGCTCTGTGTGCAGCCTCCCTGTGGGCTGAAGGAGCCTCTCTGCCAGCTCCAGCATGTTGCTGGTGCTCTTCGATGATGGTGGTTATTTCCATGTGTGTGGTGGGGCAACCCAGTGGTGGAGCTGGCTGTGCCTCCTGGCCATGGTGGGCAGGCTAGCTTGATATGGTAGCTCTGGAAGGAGGAAGGCTGGAGGTCCTTGAAACCTCCAACTCATTCTCAAACTTCAGGGACTTCAGATCTCTGGGGAAAGACCCTGGCTGGTGCATTTTTGTGGGTCCATGTGCGCATAGGATTTGCCCCAGGTGCTAAATCGGAATCTTCGGAGAAGACTGCGAAAGAGACTTGGAGAGCTGGACCTGCACAGCCCTCATCAGAGTAGGATCCGTAAACCAAGGCAAGTTCATGTCAGGGCCCAGGGAGCATCAATAAGCCTTAATGTCGCTGACCAGCCCCACCTGGGGTTCCAGCCCACACCCTGCCTCTGGCCCAGGAGCTCCATTTCAGGTCTCCTAATGGGAAAGGTGTCATGCAGAGCTCCTCGCTTGTGCCAAGGCAACCCACTGAAACACCGCCACACTGCTGGAGCAGAAGGTTCAATGTGAAGCTGCAAGGGTTAAACAGTAAGGTTTGCCCAGGGTGCCTTGGGTGAACCAGGAGCTGTTAGCAGTTAAAGAAGATAAATGGGCTTGATCAGCAGTCAATCTTAAATGTTCCTGAGTCAACTCAGAGACCAGACTGCCTGTAATGGATACAGGACAGGAATGCACTGCCATGCAATTCACCTTCTAGGTATGATTATACAGTGTCCCTCTGTGGACAATCACAGAAAGCTGTGAAGAGCTGGTAGCTCTTGATGGTCCTTCTTTGGGTGGGATTTTTAAGGTAATGGTTCCCTGGAACCTCCCTTGTGTTTGTGGGAGAAGCCATTTACCTCTCTCCTGGCTCAGCCCAGCATTAACAGCAATTTTTTGTTTTCTACCAATACTGCCCCAGACAATACTTTTAGTTAAGAGCCCTTTTTTTTTAGCACAAGTACATCTAAAATGACTTCATAAGAGCCAGTGTAGGTCTTCCATGTAACTATGGGGCCTGCACCTAGCAAGAGAAAGAAGGGAAGAAGAAAGGAGGGGAAAACAAGTAGTTTTAAGCCTGACACCAGGAATCTTGACTCCACTCGCCACAAAACTGCCAGGTATAACTGCTTTCCCTTTGCTCTTGTGGGGAAGTGAAGCTCTCCTTCTATCACGTGCCCTCTTACACTTTCTTTCTCTTTTTTTTTATGCTCTCGGAGTTGTCTACCTTTACTCAGTCGCTAATGCTGTAAATTTCTTTCAGTTGTGAGTGGATAATTATCCTGATAATGTGGGGTCTCTTTGTCAGAGGAGCTCCTGGGGATATGGTCCCTGTCTGATGACATGCGGAGCTGCTAAATTAACAAAAGATTGACTAAAGATAACACTTTTGGTTTGTGGTAGAAATCCTGTTTTACCAGAAAAGATTTTTAAAGAACACTATAAAAATATATGTAAGTCTGTATATTCTTGTTCCTGTATTTTTCTTTTTCTGTCAAATAAGTCTTTGAATTTAAGAATTTTTTGATCTGTGCATGTGTCTCATTGGCAATTTGGACCTTAGCCTGCATCCTTGCTACCCTCAACCCTGGAGATCCCAAGAGTAGGTGCCATTTGAACTACTTTCCTGATATCAGTTTCACCTTGGTGCTCTCTCTGAGCGTACGTGGGCTCTCGGTCGCACAGGAGCCCTGTGTGTAGCAAAGGGAACACTGCCATCATCATTCTCTCTCTATACCTTGATAGAAAGAAGGGCTATTCCTCAAAGTGCCATTGTACATGTGCAGCGGGGCATAAGCCAAGTCCAGAGTACATCACAGATACATGTATATTTGAAATAAAAATCTCCCTGTTTGCCCAAGTCTGCTGAAGAAAAGAGAGTGTCAAGAGAATACTTATCTTTTTTGTCTGTGAGGAAAAACAGATCCCAGATCAATGGGAGTCCTCAAAGAGAAGCTGAGAGGGTCCCTTTAAGAGTAATCAATGTTCTGTTTTTTTTCTAAGGGGTAAATAGTTTTGCTTCCTTTTTTGTTTTTCTAAAGAAATGCCATTAGCTCTTTCATCTCTTCATTGCTAATGTTCTATTCTATCAGTAATCATTATTCCTTTTGCAAAAAAGTGTCTGCAGTGCTTTACAGAGGAGCCACATAGCTCCTGCCCCAACAAGCCACCTTGTCTGTCTCCAGAGGGAGGGAGGCTGCTGTGCTGGCCAGGCAGATGGCAGGGGTGCCAGGGCATCTTCCAGGTGGAGCAGGGCAGGAAGAGTGATTGTGTAACGAGCATTATTCCTTCTGACTGATGAAGGAGAGGGTCTCTGGGATTACAGTAGCACCTTTAGACACTGGTAGACAGAGGCAGTCTGCCACAAAGACCTGCCAAGCAGAGAGCTGAGCAAGCCTGGGAGAAAGGTGGCCTCATCCAGTGTCCTCTCTGTGGGTTTTGCCTCCATCAAGGTTTTAAAACAAATACATCTTTAAGCACCAGGTACTTGGAGTCTTCAAAGCGCTTTAGGGTTTCCGTGTCCTCAAATGCCCATGTACCTTTCGAAGTCCCCTGGCTGATGCTGTAACTAAAAACATGTGAGAACTGAATCTGCATCTCCCGAGAGCCTCAACTCACACCCGTGAGGCACAGCCCCTTCCTGGTGAGTGTGGCACTGGTGAGATGCTTTCCTGCTTTCTGCAGATCCCAGGTTGTGTGCACCAAGGCACCCTTCCTTTCTCTCCTGTCCATATGATCCACATACAGCTCAACGCATGAGGCTGGGACCTCAAACTGTTTCCCAGCTTTGTAGTTATAGTCTCGGACTCATGACGGCTGAACCCAGCTTGTAACCAGAGCTGTGCAGAGTGCGGTGGCCTGAGCAGGAGCCAGGTGTCTGGCACAGCCCCAGTGGTGGTTCAACAAACTTTGAGCCTTGCCTAGAAATCAGCATCTTCATTTGTGCACATTCGTGCATGTGGATATGGGCACACATTTGCACACTGGGGTTTACAGAATATCTAAGATTACTAATCTTTGCTAATGAGTAGACTGTCCAGAAAGTGTGTAACTCCTTTCTGCAGAAGCAATGCCAAAGTTAGCTGCTACGCAGGAAATGTGGTTGCTTTTTCAAAGCCAGTAGTGTTTTTAACAGTTATCTGCTGCAAATGTGAGCCTCGTTATTGAGCTTGTTTATATCCCTTGCACAGCTGTAAAATGGCATTAGGTCAGAATTTAGCCCACTGATTCCCTCACTAGAACTTTTCTGGTAAGGAATATAAAAATGTCATATGCAGGGGCAAAACCCACGGCTGAGCACTTTCGCTGTCCTGCTCCTTAGAGATGAAATGGGAGGAATTCACAAGCAGCTATACAGCCCGCTAGTGAAAATAGACTATTATGCACAGCCAGTCATACGTGCTTCTATTCTGGGTTTAAGTGGATTAAATAAGGTGTTATTTACAAGGAAATGATGTTTTTGAAATTATTGGAACTTAGAGAAAGCTCTTTCTTTGCAGCCCTGCGTACAAGCTTTCCATCAAGAAATGCTGATGGCTTGTTATGTTTCAGCTGGTATAACTGCTGTCTTTTGGAACAAAGGAGCAATTAGAAATCATTTGTTATAAAAGGCTCTTTCCTTCTGTTATAAGAGCCTTTGTCTCTTGCTGACCCTTTTGAAAGTTGCAGTTTTGCAAAAAAACCTTGAGAGAAGGAGGCTTTCTTGTCTTTAATCTAAGAGCAAAGTAAGAGTCTAAGTAACTGTCTATGGTCCCACTTTAATCAAGTTAATGCAGCCTGCTAGACTACAGGCTTTGCTTAGTACAAAGAGACACTCAGATGTAAGCTCATGAGTGGATACTTTCACAGGGCATTCGACTAAAAAACAGCTCTATGAGATAAGAGATCAGGTCCAAGAGGAGTCAATGACATGGCATACAGGAGATTGATAGGGGCTGGGAAGGATGTGGGGGTGTTGTGGTGGAGAGGTGCAGTGGCAAAAGCCAGCTGGGCCCTCTCTCTGGCATAATTTCCTTTATAAGGTGCTTGTGAAAAAGAAGTGCACCGTGATGGACCTTTGTTTAGTTCAAAGGTTTTTACCTCTTTATTCTAAAGCCCCATTGTGAATTCACAGGGCTTAAAATATGTATCACTGTCCCTTTCATTTTATCCTTCTGAAAGAAATCAAAGGCAAATAAAAAAAAAAGTTTTTTTCCAATGAGCCTAGTCTGTTTGAAATTGTGTGCTGTTTGTACATATGGTCTCTCCATATTGTGTGTTCAGGAGAATCTTTCTGAATTTTGTATACAAGATGGGTAGACACTATACTTTTAAAAAAGGTGGGGGGTGGGTAGGAGAGGGGAGAAAAGGAGTTCCGGGTAACTTCTAGGTAAGTAGAGTGCTCTTTCTACTCTGTTCACCAAAGAGAAAACTTAAAATATGCTTTAAAAGAAATATCACTTAAAACTTCCCACTTCCCTTTTTTTTTTCCCCTCTACTGTAAAATTTGTGGTCATTCATCCAATGTTTCTTTAGTTACTGTAATCCTTTACCTTCATTTTTATCAGCCCTTATTGTATAAAACACCACCATTTAAATATAAAAATCTTTCTGCTTTCCAGAATCTTAGCCTAGGCAGAAGAAACAACAAATAGGACTGAATGCATAATAAAATCCACAGGGTTTATTTCTGTTTCTTTCCACAAATATTGAATAGCTAGCACAGCTGCATTACTCCACATCATATGCAAAAGAATTTTGTCATGAACGTTACTAATTGTTTGAGAATACCTGATTTGCTGCTGTGGGCATATTTTTCTTTTAGAAGGAGGAGAGAATTGCTTGCTTTCTCTATTTGCAGGGCACTCTGTGCTCTCTGCTGACATATGATATGTAGTTTAAATTCTATCTTTTATCTGCTCAATACATTTAAAGCATAATCTCAGTGATTGACAGTTTTCATGAAAAAAATGAAATGATCTGATTTTACTGTGAAGACAGAATAATCTGTTAACAGAGCAAAAATATTGGTGACACTACAGTGATTCCAAAGGAAATATTTTGTGCATCATCCTGGGATGTGAATCAAAACAATCATGACAGGTGAATGCAAAGAAGAAAATTAAGATATAGCTACAAACAAAAGCAGCATTAATAATTCAGGTAAATAAACTTCAGTGTACAGAAAGGAAGCATGCTGTCAAGGTGATGGAGAATGTTTCCTGAAGTACAGCACATTTAGGCAGGAGGAAAATATATAGTGATTTAATGTTTTACATTTCCACAAGGGCTTTTTATATCCCTAATTTCACTCCCCTGGTTACATTTTCCCAGGTATTATTATTTAGCATGGTCCATAAGCTAAACTCAGTTAAATGAGTTTGACTTTTAGTACGGTGACCTTTATTACAAATTCAAGGTACAAAGGGTGGCTGCACTGCAAGTGGGATGGGTGTCTCCCTGCCTCTTCAGTATACTGCAATGTTTTGATATTCAGGTTTAATTGGCATGCAACACCTCTTTCCCCATCTAGCTAGCTCCACTCTTGTGGCTCTAGGAGGAATTTGGGTCCTCTACTGGGATCTTTCAGCAACATTTTAATATTCCTGGCAATTTATATTTCATTAGCCATGCAGTTGGGCCCCAGCTCCACCCAGACATAGGCAGGCTTGCCAGCGGTGCTGGTGCCACTGTACCGCGGGGCACTGTCCTGGGTTGCTCTTGCTGCTGTCCTGCACCGCCTGGTCTCAAGGGACGCTTCTCCACCTGCAGCAGAGACCCCCACCACCCGCAGGGTGTCCAGTCCTGCCGACCCCGCAGGAAGGAATAGGGCACTGAGACTGTGCTGCGAGGGGAGGTGTTTGGACGCCCTGGCAGGCAGCCACAGCTTCCCCTGCCCCATGGAAGGCAGCAGAGACCACCCGTCTCCATTCTCTTCCCGGAGAGCGGGCCTTAGCCGGCGGGAGGTGCATCTGGTGGGCTTCAACACATGGGGGTCTTGCTTGTGTCCACCATGAGCAACATCTGGGTATGGGAGAGAAAGAATAGGGAGTGAGATACATTGATGTAATTTTTGGACTCCTGTCTATCAACCACAGCTTGTGTCAGGTCTTCCTCTGGCAGCTCCATTGCTGTTCTCTCTTAGAGCATGTGCCCTTGCAAAGGAAACTTGGGGTAACTGAACTTTAACAACAGCTGTGCCTTTGGTTGTAGTTGTTGTTTTCTTTCTATATTCTCATTTAAGGCAGTAAGTAGGAAGGGACCAGGTTTCTCCAGGATTTTAAATGACTTCATATAGTCTTATGAAATGTATTAAATATTGTTACAGTAAGGGAAAAAAACAAAATCCAAAACAAACTCCAGAAGAAAAACAATTTGTACACATGACTCCAGTGCAAACTTGACTGTTTCAGTGTTTATAAATATTCCTCTGTGGAGAGAAGCGTGTGTATTATCATAATTATGCATTAGTGCCTCATTAGTAGGGGGTAACATCCACGCTGTTTCTTTTTCCTCTAGTGTATTTTTGATAAGTTAACATTTTAAAAAAATCTTATTTAGCGTAACTGGGAGAATGCGCATACCGGTGTCTGCATGTCCGTGTGTGTGAACATCCCCCATGGGCAGGGAAACTGTGTTGCATCGTGCTCATGATCTGTCATGGGAGGAGCTGCCGGGGCTGGGGGGTGAGGAATCCACGGGCCCGTACCACGGCTGAAATATGGTTGCTATGAGCCGCTTTGGTTGTCCGGGTTTGGGGAGCAGGGCTGCCTTCTAGCCCATAGCGCCAGCACGCGTGGGTCCACCTGGGCTCAGCAGCCCCAGGCTGCACTGTGGCTCACGGCCCCTCCTGCTCTGGCCAGCAGAAAGCAGGGTGCGGTGGGCAGCTGGTGGATGTGGACATGGCCGCGGCCTCAGTGGCCATTGTGCGCGCCCACGCAACAGGCTTGGTCTCAGGCATGACTAATATAGCCACTGCACTACCCCAGCACAGTGGAATGATTTGATGGATGAAATGATTGCGTCTTACTGGATGCTGATTTTTAATAGCACTTGAGATACCAAGTGTTTGCAAAGGGAAGGCAGCGGTGCCGTACGTCCTTTTAATCCACCACAACCTCATGACTTTCACTAATGGCCAAGAAAGGACACCTTGGCACACCATTTCATCCTTTTTCACTTTCCTACACAATAAAAGCCGATTAAGTGTCTCGGCAACTTTGTTTGTGGCAGAGGCTTGATCTGCATACAGACTGTACTAATCCTGGAGAGAGAGAGAGACATCCAAGATAATGAAGGAATGAAACACTTTTGAGACTTTCCTTACTGTCACTCCTGCTACCAGAATTATAATTATATTATAGAAAAGAAATTAGTGCTAACCTGAGAGGAGCAATTCCACTGTAAATTCTACTCCATCATTTCCTTTTTTGCACTCCAAGTCAAGGTTGCAGTTTATAGAACAGCAGAGCAAGAAGATGCTTAACTAACCCATTCTGTTTACAGAAAGCAGATTGACTTTGGAGCAAATCACCTTCTCATTGTTTAGAAAGACAAAATAGTACATCCAGGAAAAATATACTAATTGATGTCTTTCTAAATAAAGCAGGAGCTTAGAGTTATACTAAATTGGTTGTCTTGTGCCTCAAATTAATCTCTTCATTATATGGCACTAGGCTCAGTATTTTGTGTTTCAATCCATCTTTTAGAACAGCATTTGATTAATCAACTTAATGATGACAGTTTTTAGCTTGTGACAAATGAGACATTTATGCAGGCAATGTTTCAGATGATCCATGCTATTGTAAACAAAAAGAAAAGAAACATCAATTTAGAAGATTAGATTATTATGCCATGCTTTATACTCTCTGTAGTTTCTAATGAAAAAAGTGAGGTTTAGATTATAAGTAGACTGCCACCTGGAACTGATAATATTAAATAAAACATTTATATATATATATATAGTATCTACCTTCCCCCAGGAAATATTTTGCCTAAGAAATAATGTTAACTGTGTATTCAGTCAAATGGGAACTTAATAAAAATAGAAATCATTGCAGTTGACAATGTGATCAGAAGTGACTTTGTTTTAGAAAGTGAGAATACTTTTAGCAATACATCCATGTGTTGCACTAGACATAAACTAACTCTTCACATGTAAATAAAAACTGATCCTATTTTATAAGGTGAGAAATCCAGCAGTGAAACCTGAGCGGTAACAAATGGGGGCACCACCCTCCACCCCTGAGCTCCTGCCAGGAGATGCAGATCGCTGTCCCAGAGGTGGGTGCCAGGGCGCTTCGGCACCAGCAGGGAAAGACTCCGAAACCATCCCTGGCTCCTTTTACCTGACCGTGCTGCGGAGGAACCCAGCTGCTTCAGGGGGAGGAGTTTTTGTGGGACTGAACTCTTTTATCATGCTTGATTCACAGTGCAAAAGGATACATATTTGTACATAATGCTTTCATCAGGGGTCGGGGCAGAAGCAAGTATATTGTTACAAGCATCTCCCTCACTGTTTCAGAAAGTGGGTTTTTTTTTCTACAGTTTGTGTTGTTTGCCATACTGAATGTACTTAGTAAGTGACTTGGAATATTTTACCAATTATTTTTCCTGTATTTTACTAGCTAGATGTGAAATGGTAATCTCAAAAAAACTTCGAAAACGTGAGATACAGGCATAAGCTTCAAATTCAGTCCATTAGTTTTTAGTCAAATAAAATTTTCCTAATGGCAAAAATTATACACATTTGTGATACAAAAAATATTGATTTTAAAGTCGTTAAAGCTCAGGCATTCAATGAATCATCTTTTTAGTTAACAGGCCACTGCTGTTTGAACTCTGCGAGTTTCATGACTGGCAAAAGGGCTGCTCTTAAAAATGTCTAAATATTTAATAGATATCGGCAGATCAGTGAAGAATGGGATATCCACAGGTGGGTCAGAAGTGATGCTATGAAGAGAAGGATAACTGCTCCAAGGGCCTCGCTAGCTCCTTCCCCTTACCCAAAGCAGACCGAGGCTTCAGGTCACAGACAGGCTGAGTGTGGGCAAAGAAAATGAAAGCACTTAAGAAAAATTTCTTGTAGCCCTGACTGGCCACAAAAGCAGCGTGTCTTTTGTGTCACTGTTTTCTCCTTTACTTTAGAGACAAATTCTGCCCGGGTTCCGTCCCCTCCTGAGGTTTCCTATTCACCTCAGTGGTTTGGGAGCGGAATAAAGGACAGGGGCTCCTCTTCTGTGCCTTACTGTCACCCATCTGCTCATTTCTCCTATCATTCATGCACCCCAAATCAGCTTGCGCAGCTCTTCCCTTTGTGTGGGGAGGGCTGAGTGTTCAGGGCTGCCCTGCGAGGATGTGCTCAGCCCAGGCTCTTGCTGGGCATGGCACTGCCGGTACATCTGAACTAGCCGAGGGCTCTGGGGCTGCAGCCCCTGTGTGTGTGGTAGCAGGAGAAGGTGTAGGTGAAGATGTAAGTTCCACTGGAATTAAATAAATCATTACACTAAAAAAACCCCAAACAACTAGATGAAAAGATTTGAAATAATTTTGGTGCTAGAGTTTTGACAGGCTTTACAGCCTTAAATAGGCTGTTTAAAAATATATATATATGAATAATAATGAGAGGAGGATAAAGTTAGGTGGTGGGAGCATAAGCCAAGTGCAGCTGGCTGGTGCACAGTGCTGTGAGCACTGCTGCATTCAGAGGGATCCCCATGGAGCTAGGGGGGGTGAAGATGGGCACCCCAGTGGGGATCGGGCCCTGGCTGTGAGCAGCACCAAGGGGGGTTCCCACAGTGTAGAGGGGTCCCTGGGGGTGCACGGGCCAGGGGAGGAACTCCTATTCCATAGGCTCATGCAGAGCGAGATCCTGTACAGTGATGCACTTCTCTGCATGGGCAGAGGGCTCTGCAGATGCTGGAGGGAGGGGGCTGCTGTGGCCAGTGTGCGACCAGTCCCTCCGAGGCTCCTGCTGGCTGTGGCCGGTGGCCCTGGGCACTGCCGCAGCAGGGAGACTGCTCGGCTGGTAGTATGTGCCAGCCACTACCCTGCGCCCCACCGTCCACTTGAATGCAGGCACCACGGGCAACTTCACAGGTCTCTTGTCATGTTTTGTAGCGATGCGGGTCTGTACCAGTTGGTTTGGTTCTTGGTGTTGTCAGATCAGGTTTAGAGTTCATAGACTTGAATGAAATGGCATTTGGTCATCAGCGTCTGCAGGTGGAGGACCGTATAACCCATATAACTTGTCAACATGTAGCTAGCTAAGTCAAACGGTGGGGTGAAAGCAGGCAGAGCGAGGAACTGTTATTGTGGTGAGATGCTGTGCTGGCTCCCTGCTTCTCCGTGCTAGTGTATTGTAAGAATTTCATTAATGTAATTCCTAAGAAAGCAAAATGCGGTGATGTTGATTAACTGGATTATATTTTCCTTAGGTAAGAGATTATAAAAAATAAATGCTAATAAAATAATATGGCACAATGTCTTGGGTTATGCCTCTGTGAGAAATGAGAGTAGCATCACTTTGTGAGCAATGTAATATCATGCTTCATCCTTTCAGATATGCAGGGACTTACATGGACCTGTAGTCAATGCTACTGGAGCGCAGCAGAAGTAATTAGTTGGTAAATAGTTAACTATGTACATGTATAGTAAAGTGTTTAGTTATTACAGATGAGAAAATAATAATAATAACAGAAATCTGAAAAGCTGGAGTCCACCTAAAAATTTTGGTTTAGTCTCACCTCCTTTGAGTCAAGAACTCAGAGGTGGGAATTGCAGGGCTGAGAGCGCTTCATTGCTTATGCCTGAAGTACAGCAGGAAAATTTCCCATAAATCATGAAAAAAGAAAGTCAGGACAATCTAATAAAGCCCAGCATGCTCTAGTATACAATGCTGTATTCAGTGCAAAACCAGCAGTGGGTTGTTCTGTTTCACTAACAGTCATCTGATCTGCACTAGACTTTTTTTCAAGATATGCTACGCTCCTCTGTGTGATGTTGATATTTGAGAATGCCGCATAACTGTTTTAGGGTTTTTTAGAAACAGCCCTAAGAGATTGGGGTTTTAGCGGAATTGATAAGAGGAAAGCCAGCATAAGAGCTCTTGCTTTGATGAGTATTATAATAGCAGGCAAAAAACACCCTGGTTAGCCTTGAGAGCAGACCACTACACTGAGTAGTACTCAGTTCTTTGGGGCTGATTATGGCCTATTGAGGCAGAAAACTTCTTCGAGTTCAAACTCTTTGAATTCCTTGTTCACTCAATAGAGTGTCAAAAAAGAGCATTCAATGGTTCATGTAGCAAAATCACTGCTGGCCTAAATTGTTCCTATTTCTCTTTTGCATATGGTGTGCAAGAAAATTTTTAACACTCTTCCGTAGCACCATAATGCTTTGATATGGGTAACATTGCCATAACAGCCTGCATTAGGGAACTTATATTTTATTCTTCTTTTCAGTGTACATAAAAATCCCAGCTTAGTCCTTTTTTGTCTTTTGGATCCTTTGAACTCTTTCAGGCTATTTTTCAAGACTTTCTGTGCTTTGACTGGGCTGTGCATTCACTGTAAAAGCAGTCAATGCCGCAATGAGACCACAAGCAAAACTGTGAGTGTCTTAAGCAGGGACCACACAACTCTTGTGAGTATTTGCATATTTTAGCAATTCAGTCCACTGTGAATCTAAAAAGTAAAGAAAGGTCCCTGCTTTCTTCATTAATGGTTTTAATTAAATATACCCGTCCTGGCTACTTTTGCAACACTGCCCTACCTGTTCCAAGCTCTTGGCTTCTGGTGTTTTTAAGTCCTGCCTAGACATTATCATTAGAGAATATGTTTACACTGCCAAGGGAGATTCCAGAAGAAAGTGCTGATTCTGATACAAAAGTAGACACCCTGAAGTAGCCAACCTCGGGCTCAAAGAGAGCAAGTCCAAAGCTGGACTGCTCAGTTCATTTTCCAGCTCAGTAGTTGTAGTAATCCAGCCTAGCCAGCTGCTAACAAGATTGGGTCTGAAGTTTACCTCCACAATGAGATAATCAGATTACCAGCCACAAAGATCAAATAATGACCCAGCTTTAGAGCAAGTTCAGCAGGCCCTTGATAGCACTGTGTGGTCCTTGAGACTTGATTAAAAAATTAAATGGCTAAACTTTGCCTCAATATTTTGTATTGGGATTTTGAGTGACTTGATGATTCTTTTCATACAGCACTTTCCTTTTCTTTCCTTGATTTAAAATTAAGAGGTAGCAGAATAGAAGCTGGCTCCTGCTGAGCAGTTGTTCTTGAGCTGGGCTTTAAATGAAGCATGCAGAATTTTTAATTTGGGAAGAAGATGATGGAGAGTAAGCTTGAAATAATTCCTGAGAGAGGATGTGGTTATAGTGGAAAGCACGATGACAAATAAACAAAATCTTTCCAAGCCCCTCCAGCCACCCACCTCCACATGTGGTGGTGCCTGTCCCCATCCCGCACTGTACTGCTGGAGTGGGAAGACTTTGGTGTCTGTTCCAGGCAATAACGTTTGAAAGTTTCGGGTTTGGCTACTATATGATCGCAGTTGCAGTAGTAAAGGGATTATTCTGAGAGGCATACAAATGTGATTGTCTCCCAGCAGATGGTGCGCACTGCTTCACCTTTGAGAAAAGTTAATTAAGCCAAGCATATTGTGCCCATAGAGAGGAAAATGTAGATGAATATTGAGCAATCAAACTCAGTGTCTCCTTTTTTCATGCCTTTGCAATGGGACACAGAATCCTATTGAAAAAGAATTATGTACAGAATCAAATTAATTCACGTCCAACTTTACTCTCTTCCCACGTTTTAACAGGGGTGCACACCAGGCCCTTCAGAAGTTTTGTCCACAATCAATGGGCCACACTGCTGTGTCCACTAAATTAAATGAATCAGTGCAGAAGAATCTCTTGTGAGATATTAAAAGGGTGAAAGACTGTTTAATTCAAATCCTTCTGTAGTCTTTTCACAGCCCCTTTTACATAGTACAGTATAAATTATTAACTAACTCCTTTTATCTCAGATAAAATTACAAAACAGAAACAATTACCCCCTTGTTAACAAAAAAGAACACTTCTAATAATTATGAAAGTTGGGCTGGACTTTGTTTGGGTTGGTTGGGTTGATTTGCTTCAAATTCCTTGTTTATAGTTTGTTTTGAGAATGGCAGTTAATCTATTGCATTTCTGGCGAGCTGTGAAAGGAAAAGCACTTCAGTTTTTAAAATGCAGGTAAATACAACTCTCAACGAATATAGGATTTGAGACACCAACCTCTCACCCTGCTCCCTTCCCCCTCTTACACCTCCCCGATTCCTTGCTGGCGCTCCCTGTTTATGCCTTGACAACATGTTGGGAAACAGGGTCATCCTGCTGGGACTGGGTAGGACACTTTGTTCAGCTCCTCTCCCTGTAAGACAGGCAGTTTTAGCTGGAGTGACTGGGGAGGGTTATTGCAGGCAGACTAAGGGGCTGTCCAATTTGGCCGCTTTCCTTAAGCAGTGGCTGAGCACGAGGAGGTGTCCCTGATTCAACTGCACGGCAGCTTTGAAAGAAAATTAACAAGGTGACAGAAGAGAAGTTTCAAAAGTGTTCTTTTTATTTTGAGCTCATAAACTCATTGCTGAGCAAAGTCAGCGGCATAAAACAGCTGTGAGAAAATTGCCAAAATCCGTGAAAGATAGAAGAGGCAACAGGTAGGCCTGGCAGCTGTCTCCCTCACCCTGCCCGGCAGCTTTGCCGGGGCCCAGCAGCCGTCCAGCCCAGTTGAGAGCTCAGCTGCTCAGGGATGGCGAGAGGATGGGGGCAGCCCTCTTTTGCTGGCTACGATATTCATGCTTTCTTTCTCCAGTAACATCATGGAGCGTTGCTGGAGTATAACCAGCCGGAGCTTCCTTGGCCACAGGGTTTGCTTCTGGGAAACACAGCAGTCGGGACACGGTGAGGCCAGGGAAGTTTAAAAGTAGCCTCTGGCTCCATCCTGAAATCCTGGAGCAAAAGCTGGTGTGGAGGAGAGACCCTGCAGAGAGAGATGGGGCAAGCGGGAACTGGATCCTCCTGCGGGCAGGACGCACCGGGACGCGGGACAGGCAACCGGCTGCTCCGGCGGCCTCAGCAGTGAGTTCTGTGGAACACCTTCTGAGCTTCGCCTGCGTGTTTTTCAGCTGGGGAGTTGCCTTAGAGACTGAGAATGTACCGAACTGGAAGTAATGGAGACAAGAGAAAGGGATAATAAAATAAGGCTGTATCTGGAGGTAAGATCTTGGCCTCTTTCAGCTGTTTTAAAGGGAAGATAAACAGTAAATGCAGTCTGATTTTTTTTTTTCCTTTCCAAATGATTATTTTCTTCAGGAAATGCTGGAACCAAACTTTTTGCAAATGCCTTCTCAGACCCAGGGTCGACGTTCAGCTAGAAAGTCTGAAACAGCTCCCTGGACTCACCAGGCAGGTCACAAGGATGTTTAGATGTAAAGACTTTGGATGCAGGAACTTGGACCTGAATATTCTAATACCCAGGAGGAAGGCAGAGGCAAATATTTTAGTCAAGCAATACTGTGTAGAAGTGAAGGAATATCTTTGTCTATCCTGGAAATAAAGTGTGCTACTGAAATTGGGATCAAATGGCAACAGTGTGCAGGTACTATATTGCTGGCCACATTTTAGAGAGGGAGTGAGCATACTTCTCAGAGGATGTCATGTAAATAAATCCTGCTGTGAGTGGTACAACCCTTTGTGTCAAGTTGATCGCAAATCCTGGTATTCATCTTCAGGGGAGGAGATGATGTGTGTGACTGAACACCTGCAACCACAGAGCTTTTATTGTGGAAATTCTGCTTGCTGACCCTCTTCCACTTAGGGGCTGAATTTAACATGTGTTATATTCCTAAAAGCAGTAGATCAAAGCAGTGCTTATTTACTCTGCAGACCCATTTCCTGTATTTCAGTCCTATTTGCTTACTTTAATGGCAGAGTTAAGGTTTTAATATTATTTATTCCTGCTACAGAACCAGTGCAACTATATGCGAGTTTATTATATGGGGTTTATTATATGGGGTTTATTCTGACTAGAGTATTGTTAGTAAGAATAGGAAATAATAGGAATAGGAAATAAGTTTCAATCGCTAATCTAGTGACAGTCCTTGGTTACCCCTCGTGTATTTCTGCGGATAGCTTAAACGCCATGCAGGTAGAGGGGAGGGCAACAACTGGACCGTTAATTTTTTTACAGGTACTGAAGCACAAGGCAGGAGGAGCTCAGCCTGATTTGCAAGTTCTAAGCTGAGTTTGCAGTGGCTACAAGAGGAGGTTTTCTAAAAGCTTATAAACAGATTTTATCTTATTTGTAAACCACTGAGACTCAATAAACATGGAGCTGCACTGTACTGGTTTACGATGCCACTTTTTAGAGCTGATCCACAATTTAAGCAGAATATTATCTGCAATGTCCAATTTATGTTTTAAAATGACAAGAAATTGCTGCTTTAAAACCCTGGACCCCGATGTCTCTGTCTGCTGCTGAAACCTGGTGCCATGCAGGGCTGATGCAGCACTGGGGATCTCTGCGGCTCCTGCGGCTGCCGGGGTGTCTGTGCTGCGTTGAGCTTGCAGACTGCTCTCCTCCCTGGTGGCTCACCTCCCAGAGCACATTTCCTAGCAACAAATACCTACAAATTCAAAGGTATTTAAAGTACTTGGAGTGCCTCGCGCGACCAAGGTGGGAATAGTACCATCTGCAGAAATATCACAGCTATATCGCAGACAGTGTTATCTCCAGAAAGATTACCTCCCTCTCGAACCAAGGCTGGAGGAAGCACAGCAGAGTTAACCTGACCATTAAAATGCTGAAGTATTCTCACCTGGAGGAAAGTTTGATGCCTTCTTTTCCCTTCTGTTCAGCGAAGAGGAATTTCATCTACTACAAAAGCCGAAGCAGGTAGAATCAAAGAGGAATACCCCTGGGGGGCCGTTTTAGCACAAATCTCAACTAGAACTGAAATGCATGTGCATTTGAAGACCATACCTAAACTGTGTTATGGAAGGAGATGTTGCTTTGGATTTTTCCTTGACTTTCAATCTTTCTGCGGAATAAAACGCACTCAGGTTCTTAGTAGCCATTTACCTCCAATGTATTGTCAAAATTCCAGTCTTTCCTGATGGTTTGCAGCACCTAAGCATACCTGTAACAGACCATTATTTTGCAGTCATTAAATAATGATGATACTCCACGCCAGCTTTGTGCTGGCTACTCTTAGCAAAAGCCAGTGGAATTTTCTGGTAGAGCAACATTTAAGGTGTAGTGTAGTATCAATAGCGGCTCCAGAGGTAGGTGATTGTCTTTGTGATGTCTCAGCTTGTTTCCTTTCCAGAAAAACAAAAAAAGGCAAGAGGGTCCACAAAGCTCAACAGATCTTCTAGTGCTGTGGTTACTCCCTGTACATGGACAAGAGATGATTATATTATTTTATTATACTAATACAAAAGGCATTTGATGATTTGTAATAATGATTTTAATTCTGAAATTCCAGTGAGCAGTTTAATGCTGTAAGTGTATTAGGAAAAACACCATCTATTGTCAGGAGGAAATTTGTGTTGCTCTTGTTTAATCTCTGTTTCTCAGTAATGCTCTCAGACAAGGATACAGCCCATGGGAGTGCATGCATGCTCTGTGGTGATGGGAGCATACAAGGCTGGGAAAGAAGGGCTGCATCCAGTGGCCTGCTCAGGAAGGAAGGAGCGGTGAGCCACGTACAACTTCTAGCAAAACAAGAATCAGGAAGACAGAAAGAAGAATTCAGTAAAGATTACTTCAGAAAGTAGTGGCATACGATCTAAGGTCACAACACATTTATCTTTTTCACTTCTGTTTTCTTCTAAAACCATCTTGTACTTGTCTTTTCTTCACATCTGTGTAATGATGTACAGCTACAGGGCTAACTCATTCACATTTTGCTATCTTATTGTCTTTGGCAAATACGTCTGAAGGTGCTGTAGGGCTGAAAAGGACTCCTCAGCGAAAGTCGTTGTGACAAAGTAACATAAATGAGAAGAATCTTGCACACGTGAATGTACTTGGAAGATGTATTGCTTTGGCAAGCTGTAATGCGGCTTCAGCTGCCTGAGCTGACTCGGGAAGCTTTCCATGTCCTTTTGCCTCCTGTATTTTCCCTTTTCTTTGAGTTGCCCAAGTTTATTCTCACTTTTGATTTCAGAATGATTCAGAAGCACCCTGGAGATGCTCTAGCTAATTCTTGAGCTTCCGGTCAGTGAGAGAGAAATTGTGCTTGTAGTGTAAATGGAGACTTCTCTCTGCAAAGTGCTCTCCCACTTGCATTGCTGTGCTTCAGATTTAAGGCACAGTGGTGGGTGCTCTATTGTAGTCTTCTAAACTTCCTGTCATAGTCTGTATTTTACCTAATAGGTTTTTGAGGGAGTGTATTGATTTCACTGTAGAATGACAGTGACATTTACATGCTGCTGTACATTGTCACACTGTGATAGCCCCACTGAGTCCCCATAACCCTGACCCCACATTCAGCTTGTGAATCAAGAGCCGCACATTTTAAAACCCTGCATGTTTACTCCTAGTGGGTTGGAGAGCTGGAGGGGAGGCCTTAGATATCTAAATGTTTGGAAGACTTCTACCATTTGCACTGCTCAAAGGTTCAGTATTGAAAGCAGCGATCCATCTCTGAGTCTTCCCTGGGTCACGTGCAGGTGGCATGCAGCCACGGAGCCCTGCAAGGAGGCGTGAGCAGGTGCTGGAGGTGTGCTGGTTTCAGTGTTCAGTCACAGGACCGAGGTGTCTGTCTACAGACGGGTGGCATGGGGTTCTTGCGCTGCCATTGTGTGACTTCAGCACTGCTTGGGGTGAGTAGAAGTCAACACCTGCACGCTGGTGCCTATTCTGGGGTTTTCTTATCTTTGCTTCTGTCTGTTCCACTTCCAGGGATGCTGTTATCCAAATATCAGCAAAGAGGATGTCACTAATGATGTAGAAACCTTGCTCTTTAGCTGTAATTGTCCATGAATGAAAGCATCACCCCTATGGAGGTTGCAGGAATGGAGAAGCCAGCATGCACCGCTGTGACAGACCATCATCAAGGGCACACGGGGAAGAGTGCCAAAGGTCAGGCTTTTCACCCTACCACATTATGTTTTATGATTTGTAGCACTGGAAGCAGAGGGCCTCTGTGACAGAGACAGGTGATAACCATCCTGGTTTGCAGATTCTGCTGGACACTAATGTGTGCTCAGAAACCTGGTCACAGAGATTCATTCCTGTCTGAAACCAGCGTCCTCTTCTTTTTTGGGATGGCCTCAGAGACAGGTTGGTAAAACTCCCGAAATGGTGACTGTCACACACTTTTCTTGTTACGTGTTACTAATAACACAACAAACACCCTAAAGGCTGCTGCACATCGATTTAGTGGTCTTAGTGTAACTATCAGTGTGAAGATTAATTGTCAGCAGGACATATACGTAAAGGAAGCTTAGTAATAATTAAGGACTTCCAATCGGAAACAGCACCCTGCAGAGTTTGAAGAGAAACCGGAGATAGTTTCTTCCCCCTCCCCTAGCTAAGAAATATATATCTATGTACATATGTAGATACATGTACTAAACTAAATGGGAAATAAATGGAGATCATATTGAACAACCACATGAACTGTGAGAGAGTATCCATATTCATGACATTAGCTCTGGAATACCAGCTCATCAGCAGGTACTTCTAACATACTGGTTCCCTCCAGAAATTAAACAAGGAGAGAAAATCCATCCTAATTTCGTGTGCTTTACTGAGGGTTAAAAGTTTGGAACTGTCTTGGAGCCTACTAGATCAGAAATGTTGACCGCTGGCTGATAGATATTGAGTACATTAAGGGTTTGATATGGAAAAGACTTGGGCATGTAGACAGCAAGTTAACAGGTATATTAACTAATTTGATTATTGATAAAAAAGACAGCATGAATACAAAAACAGGTGTAAGTGCTTTTCAAGTAACAAAGTTCACTGTTTTTCTCTCCATTGCGGATCTGCGTAGAAAGACGGCAAAGATATTCTTCCTAATATTTATGGGTTAGAACTAGTCACTGTTCTGTTCCTTGCCTGACTGTAACTAACTCCACCTATTGGTATCACTGTAGTCCTAACTAGCAAGTAAATTATTTATTTATGTTAATTCCTCTATGGTACAAAATACATGTTTTGAGAATTAGTGGGATTATCTTTAAAATCCTACAACTGTGGTAGGCTCTTAGCCTTGCAATTTTGAGAGTAGTTTAGCTTAAGTGAAATGCAGTGTGGGACAGTGTTTCCACTTCTGCTCTGAGCTTAGTGAAAATGACCTGGGAATATCAAGGGCTGAATAACTGCTGACAAAACAACTGGATCTTCTGTTGAAGAGGAACTGGCAAAGTCTGGCATTTCTCAAGGCCAATTTTGTTACCTGACATTCTGCCAAAAAGAAGCGGCGAGTGACGAGGTTAAGGGCTCATTCAATGGCTGTGAAATCAGCATCAAACAAACAGCCACAGGGAGTGCCAGACCATGTTCAATCCTTTGCCTGGAGTCTCCTAATATTAGGATTACTCTTGACAGACAGAGCAAAGGCTTCCACTGGCCTAGGCGAGCACAATGAGTAACACAAAAAAACTCACTACAAAGCAGAGGGATAGTGATGCATTGGCAGAAGCCACTGGTGAGCCTCAGCTACCTATAAAGCATCTATGTCTTAATTATCTTTTGTCTGAATCCTTCTTCCTCTCATGAAGAAAAAAATAGACCATAGACAAAAGCCTTTTCTGAACCCTGGACAAAACAGTGAAGTCAGCTAATTTAATCTGGCATATAATCATTAAAAATCTGACAATCACATAAACAGAACAAAATTTTCCAAGTTGCCTATTGCCTTTGTGACTTATGGGCTATGGTAAAGAAATTGTGCTACCTAATTGTAATGACTTCAGCTAAAACAGTGATTATAGCAACTTAAAAAGGTTTCTTCTGCAGGTGACCGCTTTGCCTGATGCCTGGGTTAATTTGATCACACTCATTAATTTGAATCACATTCTATAAGAGGATGATGACAAGACCTCCATAATTGTAAGGACTGTAAATATGCAAATAATACTCCGTTTATTCAACCAAGCCACCTTCAGGTGGTGAGCTGTGTCTTCAACTGCACATTTGTGATTGCTCTTAGAGTGCTTATACTCTTTCCAGAAAGGTATCTTCACATTCATGCATCTGTCCATATCCTAGGTGGACCAGCTGACAGTACCAAGTTACATGCTGGAGTTACAGGCAAACTGGATTCCAAGGCAAGTAACATCCTGTGGAGCAGCAGAGTATGTTAGTTATCCAAATGGCTGGGCCAGTATTTGTAAGCAGGCAAAGGGTGGATTGTCAATTGACTGTGTAGATGTAGCACCTGTGACAGCGATGTAGAAAAAATTGGATTTAAGTCCTTATCTGCACTGCAGAGGTGAGATACAATTGCCACACATGTAAATGTGCCTGGACTAGTTTTTGTCTGTGAAGGAGCTGCAATGAGAAACTTGGGGCTTGATATTTGCTCAGTAGCAGAGGCTTATGTCGTCATGGCCTGCTCAATATGGGTCACTGGATGGAAGCTGTCTCAGGAGAACCTGCAGAATGACGTTGCAACATAAACACCACACAAATCAGTGTGTGGGTTTTATCTACTTGGTGTAGTGCAGTTATCTCCATAGTGTCTGACGTAGCTAGGATGAGCTGCAGTGCTTACTGGTAGTGGTTTTGTAGCGGTGACTGGCAATGCGAGTTTTTCTGTATATGTGTGTAACTGTTCAAACTGTGCTGAATATAGTTTGATAGAGACAGGGTGTGTTGTTTTCTTTTCTGTCCAGTTCCCTCCCTGGTGATGACTCTGTTGGAACAAGTAGGCAAAGCATGTGGTTATACACATACCGTCATAAAATTGACACCTAAAAATGTCAGGTCATACATAGGTGCATACAAACAAATATACAGAAGAATTCCCTACAGGCTATAGCAAACAGGACAATAATGGTCCTACTCTAGTCCATTTGGCCTCTAGAAGCCACAAATGAAAAGACTGGAAAATTGAGCAAGAGTCATGAGGTGATGTAGTCCACTTGGTCCACTACAGCGAAAAGGAGCTTGTGTTTTTGAGGAGATAAGAGCAAGCAAAGAATGAGGCAACTCTGAAGTGACAGTTTGGTCTTTTTCCATTAGCTGAATCTCACTCTGGCTTATGCATTTGTAACATTCAGAATTTTGCTTGAACTCTGTGCACACAAAAGAATCTGCTAAGGACAGTGGGAAATAACATCTGGATTGAGAAAAGTAATAAATAAGATGCAATGCAGTTATTCTGGATCCATCCATTCTGCATACCCACATACCTAAAGCACATATCACTGCAGTACCTTAGCACCGTGTCTTATCCCTGGCATGTTCATGTTTATGTATTTCTGTTCTGTGAAAAAATGAGGCAAATTACAGTGTTTCTCTACATTCCACATATATGTTATATGTTATTTATTCATCCTTTTTTTGCTCTTACCTCTATAGAAGTATTTCAAATCATCTTGACATCTCATCTATACACAAAGGTAGAAAATTTTGCATTTCCACCAGTCTTACAACCCAGTGAAAACTTTTTTTTTTTCCTGTCAGTACATCATTGCAAGTTTCTGTCATGAAAGAAAGTATTTTGCCCATGCAAACTGAGTTTTTGATTCATGAAACCAGAAGCTGCTCATATTCCTGTAGAGGCACTTGGGTAGGGTCAAAGGTTAAATTTAGATTTTTCTGTGACTGATTCTGTTATGAAGTTAATTTGCAGAATGATATTACCTAGCCTAGCAAGGAGACTACTCAAAGGGGCAGCAGGAAAACTGACTGAGAGTTGGGGACAAGTTTTAAAGTCTAGCTAAGTGGGCTGAATAAAAGCTTTGGTTCAGGGTGGAGGAGCGAGCAGACAGACCACTGCCTGCCTGCCACTTCTCTGAGGTTCAGGTGCCTTGTCCTCCAGCCTCAGTGCAGAACTGGGGTGGGTCTGTGTTTTGCCACATGTGTTTTTTATGATGCAGGAGAGGGAAGATGGTTTTAGAACTCCTTCAAGAAGCACACTTAAATCAAGTCTAAGCAACCCTTCTGGTCTTTTACTCTTCAGCACTGCATTTCTGAGACCATGCAAAGTATACACGAGGGCTGCCTTTCTCCCACACACCTCCAAGTTTCACCATCTGCCCAAAGAATGTGATCAAAAAACCGATGTCCTTTCAGTGGCTTATTTTGAGGGTGATCAACACTTTGTGGCTTGATTTAGGGTTCCATCCTGCCCTGCCCTGCCTGGCACGCAGAGCAAAATGAATGTCTCCAGCACCTATTTTATAAAAGTGTGGTGGTTTGGGGTATCTAGGTCAAATTAAGCAGCCAACTGTACCTGGTGCCCAGAGCAGGGTCTTGGTGCACTCTGTCACAGTCATTCTGGCTGCCCTACATGCTGTGGCCGCAAGATTGACTAAAGGCTACTGAAGTCTATGGGCTGTTTCAGGATGCTTTTGAATGAGCTACCAGGCCCTTGGAGACCAGAACAGTGACCTTCTCCAGTGGGCTCCAGGTCAGGTTCTAGGTTGTCTGTGGGAGAGAGAAACATCACTGCCCTCAAATTTGAGGAGAGGGGGAGGATGTGAAAGCAATGCTAATTCCTACTTCTGCCTCTTGTCAGGTGGGTGAAGAAATGAGATCGAAAGGAGCTGCACAAGGGGCTGGAGAGCTTGTAGTTAAAAAAATGAAAAAAAAAGAGTGTGCAACAGATTTAAGTTCTGGGTGTGATGGAGTTTTGGGGAGCTGAAATTTCCTAAGGCAGTTCATTGTTTCAATGGCAAAGTGCAGGACCTGATTTTGTAGAGAGGAGGAAGGAGGCAGGCTGCTCAGCACTGCAGGAAAGCTAGTGCTTTGTCTGATGTCTCACAGCAAGACACAAAAAAGAGAAGTCTGTGGAGGCTTCTTTTGCAGCTGATCTTTTGCAGCAGACAGGTCATTTCTAATCAGTACCTGTCAAATTAAACCAAGTTAACCTGATCAAGGTGGGAGGTATTATATGAGAAACTGGGCTGACATTTAGGGGTTTAATTTTCTGGGCCAACTGTAAGGCTTTCCTGTATTCTGGTATCCTTACCAGACTCTTAAATGCTTTAAAAGAAAATGGACCTTTGCATACAAGCACACAGAAATGCTGTGACTCTGTGGCTTGCCTCCCTCCGAGGGTAACCCTGCCCAGGGTGGACTTCCTGGCCCAAAGCTTGGCATGGGCAAGTCCTGCTCTGTAAGTCCCTTTGTGGTGTTGTGCTCCCTGTTTGTGCATATTGAGAAGTGAGAGGAAAAAAGCAATCCTTTATTCTGCAGGTGTAAGAAGCATACTTTTTTTATTTTGACACTTCTGCAGTGTTCAGTGGAAGTGGCAGGAGCTGGTAACGAAGATCGCTGCATTTCACAAGTGAGCATGAAGAATGCTATGTATCCTCAGTGTACAATATTTTGTATTTTTTCAGTGTTTAATGTTGTGTAAAATTTTGCTGATAGAAACTCTTAATAAGGTATTAAAAAAAAGGCCTGAAGTAAGATTCACAATTCACACCTTTTCAAAAATGAGCAGTAGTCTTCTTGTTTCGATATACAGCTCCATCATCCATTTGCCTCTTTAAAGAGGTGTAACCTTTCTCTGATAAACAACTTCTGCTTTCTTTTAGTTACCTGAAAAGACTCAGTTTTACTTTGCCTGTATTGTACTTTTGTATGCACAGTTAAAGCAAGCTAGTAACAAAACCAGGTTTTTAAAGAGCTGGAGTGTGATTCAGCTTATTGTAGCCTAGGCTATCAGAACTGACTGGTAATCTTGCTGAAGAGTAGCCCTGCAGGTTATTAAAGAAAAAAAAAATTAGTTTCTGAGAATATATCAACAAAAATTTCTTCATGCTTGAACAGTCACATACCCATAACCTTCTTATTTATCAAACTGGCTCTAGGGAATAGTACAACCTTCAGCCTGCTATCGCACAATGAACTGTGCCTGTTGGCAGAGCAATCTTGACTGATAATTCCCATCTTCCAGCCTGCCTTACCCTATCTGTTCAAATTGACTTACCCCAGCTATAGCACCCAAGGAGGCACCTTCTACTACGAGGTCCAAGTGTCAGAGGTGAGCCCATTTAGACTCTTCTCAAGCATCCTGGCATGTCTGGGAGCCCTTAGACTTACACACCCTGTACAAATTTGTTGCAACGTAAATATCATAAACAGGGCCATGCTATTAAACATATGAAAATAATTCCTTTAGCTGGAAGACCTTTTATGGCAATGGTTTCATACTTCACTGTGAAACTGAAATCTTATTGTTGTTTTCTTCCAATTTCCCTGCCTCACAAATATTCCCAGTAAATTTATTTTCAGATCAAAAACTAGCTAGGAATTGACATTAATTTTATTGTTGTTTTTTTTTTTCTGTTCCCCTCAATTAACACCCATTAACACATGGATGGAGAGACGCAAATTAGCTCAACTCTGTCTCCTTTTCCTCACAAGCTACCTGAGGTGTGGTACGGGCTGCAAGGCACTGTGGCAAGCCACACGTTAGTATTATCAGGGAGCCGTGTTTGCCCATCTCTCAAGGAGGGGCTGTTCTCTGGCATTAGGGGAAGAAAATGAACCTGAAGATGACAGTCTGGCTGCTCACTGTGTAAGTCAAGGTTATGGAGAATAATTCTTGATAAGTCTGGCCCAGACCTTGCTGAAATCATGAGGATTTCAATGGCCTTTCGGCCTCATTGGTAAATTTAGTCTTCAGTTTTAGAAATGCCTTTTCTCTGAGTTGTTACCAGAAGGTATATGATGGTTGGCTTCTGTGGGTGGCTGAAATGGGAACGCTAAGAAAAGAAAAAGCATTAAACCATTGATCATTGACACTTCAGATTGAGGATTTTAATGATACATCTTCCCAATTTGTACATGGAAGTCACACAAAGCATTATTCAGTAAGAGATATTCAGTTGTCTTCTGCTGAACACATACAATTTAAGTGTCAAACAAAAGGACTGTTGCTCCTTTAGATGTAAAACCCTTAATGCAAACTGAACTACAGAATGGTTGCTGAGTGCTTGTCAAATCTTCTAGCAATTGATTATATGGGGAAAAACACGGCAGGTCATCTATCAGCTTTCTGCATGGGGGAATGATTAGATTCTTTTGATCATTGATAGGAGTATATTTTGTCCCAAAATGAATCCACTCCTCCGGCTTTTAAAGAAGAGAACAGTCACTCCTGACTGAACATTTGTACGTATAGGAAGATCATAAATGTGAAATACTGGGCTGCAGCACAGAAATATATGAAAAACCAAAATCTTGGTCTTAGTCTCAGCTTGATCTATCTTTGTGCTGCAGGCAGAAGAGCTGTCCCCAGTGGCGATGTTCTTTAGTGGCTTACACGGCCTCTGCACTGGTGAAAGTGTTGTCCTTGAAATCACCAAGGAATATCTTTACTTCAATTTCAGCTTGAGGTTATCATTATAGTACATTTTAAAGATACATTTTATTCCCAGTTCGTACACGGAAGTCACACAAATTATTGATTTTTAGCCCAGATCATTAAGAATTTTAACACAGGCTGTGGCTACTCAGATAAAAGAGGTTCTATTAAGAGCTTAACAAAGGTTAATTTTGGCATATAATTAAATCACCAGCTAGTGAGCTAAAGACAACTTTATCATTTAATTGCTACATCTGGTAAAAAGTTCAAAGAGGAAAAACAACAGCTTTCAACAGTCTAAGTGCTTAGAGTAGCAGCCGTGCTTATTCCCTCACCCCAAGGATAGTTAAAATCCAGCCCTTCTTACAAATCCCTTTTCTTTGTGTTTCTCATTTCTTTCTTCAGTCTGCTTATGGGAACAATTTCTTCACTCTTGGCTTGCTGTCTCCGTGGTCATATGTTGAGAGGTAGTATTTAAAATGAACTTGAGTGACTTTGTAAGCAAATCTCTGAAAGTATGCAAACCAAGGGGGTGGGTAACAGGCTGGTGGAAGATGACACTACCCACTTGCTCCCTCCCTGTGTCATCCCTTCTGTCCCCAAGCTTATTCAGCAGCTGCTCGAGGAGCTTGGTAGAGAAAAGAGGAGGCAGCGTTTCGGTCACGCAAGAGGAGTTGTCGCATTCCCATTTGGTGTTATGACGTAATATGCTGTATGGCAGTCTTCCTCTTGCATAACATGTCAACCTACCTGGAGACTAAGAATTAAATCTAGGAGTTTTGTTAATCTTTGAAGTTAATGGAAAATCTTTCAGTGGGACAGATGCTCAGCTGGTGTAACTTGTACTGTGAGGTATAACAATTTATGTCACCTGAGAATTGGCCTCATTGACTATGGTGAGACTTTGCTGTGGGCCTTGGGCTCCTATCGAGCAGAAGGGTGTCTCAGTGACAGCACCAGCTGTGCTACTCTTCTGGGAGCTCCTCACATCTTCCCATCCATTTTCTACATGGCTGACACTGACTGAACCCAACCCAGACCTACCTGCGGTACTGAACGGTGCAGAACAAAGAATTTGGTGGTGCTTTGGTGGGAGGTAGGATTTGATAATGTCCTGGGTTCGGCCAGGACAGGGTTAATTTTCACCAGAATCCAGGAAGGGGCACAGCCAGGTGGGCTGACCCAACCCTCACCTGGCCAAACAGAGCCCGGTATTCCATATCATGTGCTGTCATGCGGGGTTAAGGTGGGGGGGGCAGCGCGGCAGTAACTCACTCGCGGCTCGGGAGGGCTCAGCGGCGGTTCGGTCCGAGAGAGCGGTTCTGTTCTGCGGGTTTGTTTTTGTATATTCCCCTTATCTGTATCGTTGTTGTTCCTGTTCTTGTTCCCTTTGTTTGCTGTTCTGTTAAACTGCCCTTATCCTGACCCACCAGTTTCTGCCTGTTCCCTTCCATTCTCCTCCGCACCCTGGCGGGGGGAGGGGCGGCCGCATGGCGCTTTTGTTGCCGGCTACAGCCAAAGCCAGAGCAGATAAGGCATAGGAAGGAAGGAAAAACTGGGCATAGGTGATGTGAAAAGCCCCAAATCATAAGAAATATAGGACTTGTGGGGCTGAGAGGGTGGGGAACAGGCAGCTGAAGTCTGATTGGCCCCATTGAAGGGTGAATATTTAAAGGCTGAAAGTGCAGGTCACAGTTTGTGATGCGGTTTGAAATTCAGCAGAAGATCTTCTATCCTTATTCCTTACACCTCCTGCACATGATGAGAAACTTTCCTGCAAACAGGCGCCCCGACAATGACGAACCAAATCCTCATTAAAACAAAGAAAGGTTAAGGGGAAAAAATAACCTATTTAAAATGAGATAACTCACCAGTCTTTGAGCTGTAAATTGACAATAGGATTTATATAAATCCATAATTGTATCTCTTTTACCTGCAGTTAGGCTAGTTAATGATGAAAAAAGTATACAGCCTATCGTGAGGTTTTAATGAGGATTCTTTTTGCAGAGTTAAAAAAATCCACCAAATTAAATTCTGCCAATTTACTCCATTGCAAATTGAGCGCCACCCTGTGCGCAAAAAAATCATCAAGTAGCTTAAATCAGTTACAGCTAAATGTGTAAGTCAGCGTGTGCTTTAGCCTTTAGTCATGAAGAATATATTAGATTTTAAAAATAAATGGCTTTCTGCTGAGTCTTCATTGCAATGGCTTTCTGACTTTTAATTAAATTTTCAGTACTTGTGGGTGTTTCTTCATGTACTTTGTCCACAGAATTCACAGCATCTCTATCATTATGTGCGGTGGAAAACCAGATTGGAGATTATTAAGCTTGTTCATTCCTTTGTTATTCAACAGTACAATACCTAGAGATTTTTTGTCTTGTAAGATAAGAGCAAAGCATTTATTCTACAATAATACCTTATACGAATAAAGCAAGAATGCATAAACTGAACATGATTAGCAGTAGCTGGTAGCTCATTACATTTTGCTCATTAGACACTTCTGGTCTCTTTCATTGGTATTAAATGAACTTAATGTAAATTAATAACTACAGGTGCATGTCATTTGGAAGAAGCTCGTAAGGAAAAGGAAAACCAGTGGCCATTGCTGATGAGGAGTGCCGCTGCCTGCGGCTGTTGGAGAGCATGGCTGCTCCTCATGTGGGACAGCAGGAGCAGTCCCTGTGAGGTTGGGCATCGGCTTTTTCAACTGTGGCACTGGTGGTTTGAGGGACAACTTCATTCAACTGACTGAGATGGGGAAAAAGAGGCCTAACTCTTGCTGGCTGTTTCCTGGACCCATGGGGCCATGGTGCCAGCTCTGACCATGGGGAAGTGGGCCCTGCAGAGCACGGGCTGCCCCAGGGCCAGCTTGCTCATGCCTCCCGGCTGGTGTGAGGCAAGCAGAGGCTGGTGCCCATCTCCCTGGGAGCTGCGGAGCACAACGTGTGGGCTGGATCACTGCCCCAGGAGACTGGGCCTATGGGTGCGGCAGCCGTGTTGGCTCCCTGGCTCCAGGACACCCAGAGGCACTCCACTCAGAATGGCGTTCCTCGCCTGGCCTGTGGGCTGCCAGCTTCCCTCCCCACCCAATCCTGCTGTGCCTGTGGGCTTTGAGATGAAAATCTTCACTTGAGAGAAGGCAGAACGTGTCATTTTGAAAAGGGTGGCAGTGCCGGAGAGCAGCCCTCTCCCATTGCTTGCCAGGCTGGGATTTAATCCACCATGTCCTCTCACCGGTGTGGGTGAGGGCAGGCTGGGGCTACCCTAGCCCTTCTCCCCCTGCCCCTAGATCACCCCACCAGCTGGAAACTGGGGACGCCTCCCTGCCCTGTCTTGGGCCCCTGTCCCACTTGCTGTGGTGGGCTGCTGCAAGCAGCATGTGATGCTGGGGGCTGAGGGCATGGCCATGGGCAGGCTGAGCTTTGCTGCCTTCTGCTGAGATCTGTGGGAATGAGAGCAGGGCCCGTGTCACGAGCTCTGCCTGCAGCCACATATCCATAGCGGAGTTGCGTGGGTGACAGCCTGAGTAGGACAATTGTCTGTGTATCTATGAGGGAGATACAGAGTCATGGAAATGTGACAGGAAGATGCAAAGGTTTAAGAAATATTCTTAGCTGCCCCCCGCCCGTCAGTGCTCATTGAGTGTAACAAAAATGAATGTGGCCGGGCAGTCGTGGACCTATCATGCACCTAATTTCAAGTGTCTCATCACCAATTATCCCCACACATATCTGCTCTCTTTACCTGATGGACTAAGATTGACTCTCAGACCTGAGCTCTCTTCCTCTGCTTTCAGTGTCGCTTCCAGCATGTCATTTTTCCATTTGTCTGCAGCTGCCACTTTAAAGGCTAAGGCCCAGATTGCTTACTGCTCTGTGTGGCTATTTTGTCTGTAGAGGAGTGTCAGTCCTGGAGGTTAGCATCCCCCCCCCCATTTGTTTTATCATGGGAGAGCTAAGAGCCTTTTCCTGGAATTTGGTGTAAACCAATTTCACAGGGAGCTAGGCCTGCATAGAGGAGACTTTAATGAGGACTTCAGAAGGGTGTGGAGAAAGTAACTGACACTTTCTTTTTTAAGTGTAGGAGAATTATAAAATGGTGTTGACTTTGCAGAGTGTTTCTTGTTAACCTCTTACAACATTCGTTGGAGCTGGCTGGAAAGCAGGAGTTATGGTGGGGGTGGGAGAGACAACATTTGGGAAGTTGGTTAGTTTTTGTTTAGCATCAAAATGAACAGTGCAATTTTTTTGAGAGGAAAAGATGACACATTCAGAACTAGTTCTTCCTCCCTTCTCTAGTCTCCTGTTGCTGTTGGTACTCACTCTGGATGTGGCCAAGCCCAGTTCAGATCCCCTCCTGCCCTCTTTCAGAGCGAGTCCTGGGCCAGGGCATCCCAGGGAAGAGCAGCAGCAGTAAGGTGGCTGGCAGTTTGTTTGGAGTAGTTTGTATGGACAAGGGTGTGCTGGGGTTGGAAGGTTTTGTCCCTCTCCCTGCTGGCAGGATGCAGGCCAGTTGTAGGCCATGTGGGCATGCTAACGTAGCGGTCCTGGGGCCCTGTATGCACCCATCTGTGCTGAAATCTGCGGGTCTCTTATCTTTCCTCTTGCAGGTGTTCTGCAGAAATGGGCTCCAGAAAAGGTTTTCTGTAAAAGACTTTCTCTTTTAACTCTATTTTGCAATGAAAGGTATTTCTTAGTAAGACATCTCAGTCCAGTTCTATCCAGAGGATGCGGCTCTAAGCCGTTAGCTATTAAGCACTTCAAACATGGGGAAACTGCCATTTCTTATGGTTTTTGTGGCATTTTACTGAAATAGGGTTGGGTATCCTTCTGAGGAGGTGTTCAGGGAAGGTATAAGTAGAGGGGGAGAAAGACCCAGGCTTCTTTTTGGTTTGTGTAGGAAAGTTTGTGTGGAAAGTTTGTATCATTATTGCATTGAAGTGCTGCGAGCAAAGTTGCTAGACACCTTAAACATTCTCCAGCAGATCCATGTGAACTCTCATTTGTACAAATTCCGGTAAAACAAGTTTTCTGACCTAGATCAGTGCCAGCCCAGTGCTAAGGAGCTGGGTTCTTTATTTGACAAGGTACCCTCCTTGTCAAAATGCATTTACATAGAGCCCTGCAGCCTACGCACTCCAAGCGCCTCCCCCTGCTTCTGCCTCCTAGTGGGCTGTCTGAAGGAGGTTATACATATGCATTAAGTTATTAAGCAGTGGTATGGGTTCTCACAAGTTCAAAAGCAGAGCATGCTGTGCCTACGCTCAAACGTCTCCAGGAGGGCCTGGATTAATAGAAATGCAAATGGAGCATCTGCACAAGGCCATATGATTAGAGCCTTCCCCCTCACACCTCAAAGTCAAAAGCACAAAAACACTGCATGTGAAATACAACCAAAAAAACCTGGTGATATAATATGCAAAGTCTGTTACCAGTTTCAACAGCAGTCAGCAAAACATTGAGCCTCACCCCACTTTACGCACCTTTGGCCCTACCTTCTCAAAGGTAAGTGGTTTAATCAGTGTTGAATTGCTTGGGTCTTAGAGTCCATAGCGATGCTTGCCACTGCCTGGTTCCAGTGAACTTCAGCTCAGCCCTGTCCAGCAGGAATGCTGCTAACCTGAGCAGAAAAGCTTCCATTCATGCCAACTTACGCAGAGCTGTTTCTGTACTCATGGGATGTTCAAATGTGGCACCTGCTAGTAAATTCAGTCATTAGTAAAATCTTCTAGGGCAGATATGCTCAGTGAAGTTCTGCTTTCAGGAACTGGTTTTGATGTGACTCCGTATGTAATCATTCTGAGTCTATTTCCTTCCACGTGGCAGCAGAATTTAACTCACCTGACACATATATCCTGCTGTGCCAAGGTTTTACATCCTTCTAGAGACACCCGTTCAACCATGGTGTGGAACAGTGTGGCCTTATTAGTTGCTGGTTCCTGTTGCCACACATGTGGAATAACTGGAAGGCAGTGAAGCTATCATTCTGTGCCCTTGGTCCCAGCCAGATCCATAAGATGTAATGGGAGAGGGCTAAGTGATGGAAAAAGCATTTCAGATTTTCCCTCGTGCAGTGGTATCAGGTTCCTTAAAGACAGCGAATGAGAATGACTCTTCTGTGGAGAGATCTAGACATTTGTGCAGGAAACACAGACTTGGGCCTCTTCAGTACCCATACAACCAGGTATATCTTCTTGTCACTTCCTAGCAGTCTGTCTTCTCTGGAGGGAAACTGTCATAGGTTACTGCAGGCCTCCTCTGGCCAGGATCTTCTGAAAAGAATCTTATTCCACCAAGAGTTTCACTGGGTAAGGTCTGTAGGGACAGAGGGACAGATGTTCGCCATTCTTTGCCTGCTTGCCAAGCTGATTTCAGCCTTGCAGGGGCATGGCAAAAACAGAGGTGCACATGGGGAAGCATCTTACCTTTATCTTCTACATATGAGACTGACTTCCCATTGGATGTGGATCTGCTCTTGACACATTTCAGAAACACGTATGTGCAACAAATCTCTCTCATCCTCAAGCCTCACCCTTGCCTATCTGTACCACGTATGTATCCATGCAATCAAACATGGTCCTTTACATTTTTGTAAGACTAGATATTGCAAAACCTTCTTTTTTGCTTCTATGCAGTTGTCATATCTGCTTCATCAAGAAGCCATCTCAGCTTTGGAAAACTTTCTTGGAATAGGATTACAGCTGTGATTCTAAATTTAAGCCACTATTAGTGATTCTGTCAGAATAAGAAATCAGACTGATCTTACACACTTTGCGGAGGTTTTATTTAGTTTATCTTTGACAATGACTCTCCTGATGGTATAGGCTATTCACAGATGCTGATACACTTACTGTCTCTGTGAATGAGGGAGAAAACTCTTGAGCTCTTCCATGCCCTAGAATAAGGCTCATGAGCAGCTGTTGTTGCCTGTACAGTGTATCTATTTAATATGTAAAGGGTAAAACCACATCTAGCACTCTGAGTTTCTGTATGGAAGTGGGGAAACTAACCCGAACATAATATAACTTGGTTTGTGAAGGACGGTCTCATAGATCTGATTCAAATACCTCTCAGTTACATGAATCTTACAGAGCAGCTGATGATCATGCTTACCGCTTTGAGTGACTTCAACAGCTGAAATATGAATATTGCTCTACAGACATGGCAGTTCTTTCTTCAGAACCAATTGCCATGTTCTCCAGATTTTTATGTGCTGCTTGTTATTGTAGTCCGTGTTTTGGTCACCCGCCTTGCATTCTGAGAATTCCTTTCATATATCTGTTGCAGCAACCATGCTCTTCCATCTTCCCTTAGAAAACGTGGGGAACTGGTCCTTGTTCCCCATCTTGGGCTTGTGAGCTGGAAAGCAAGCCAGAAAACAGCCACCTGTAGAACAATATCTTCTACCTTTGCCAAACATAGGAAAAGATGCAGGTTTTTTTTTTTGCAGGTGACATAAGAGGAACTCTGTTTGTAAGGGAAGTAAAATTTTGCTTATGTCTTTACACAGTGTACCTGGAAATGTTGAAGCTTTTCTCCCTCTTTGTCTTTACCATCCACAGGACAAATGAAATGTTGGGCTAGAATGGGGAATTGGGTGTGAGTCTTTTATTCAGCATCAGAATAAGGTGACTGAGCTGTAGCTCACCTTACTGGTTTGATAGGTGTTGGCATCCTTCTTCACAGTCTTCCAGCAGAACAGCAGCATGACTATATGCAGGCCTTGACTCTTCAAAGACATCACCAAATTTATTTGTGTGGTAGTTAACCAACTTTCTTATCTGATCTCATACCTTAGAACCGATGGTATATAAATTCCTAAATAACTGCACACACCAGGCCTGCACAGACCAAGATAGAGGAAGAATTAATAAAAAGTATGTATGAGTCTCTGCTGATTTCTCTACACATTAAAGGGAGTGATTGCCCAGCAGTGAGCATATATGTATATACACTTCTCACATGCCTTTAACAGAGTTGACCTCTTTCAGCAGCGTACACAAACCCAGACTATAGCTACAGGAACATTTTTATTTCTTTAGTCAGATTATACTGTTGAGGTGTTTCCAGTTTGGTGGAGAAATGAATAAAGCAAATAGTCCCCTCAGTCCCCTCAGGTTAGATGAGAATCTGACTTCCAGTATGTTACGAGCAGGATGAGCATAATAACTAATGCGAGAAGATGGCCATTCCTGTACAGACAATTGCTGCAGTTCCACAGTAAAAACAATAATATATTTCTGGGAACTTAATCCATTTTGGTGGTAATTTATATGGTTGATTCAAGTAGAAAAGCCAGAGGAATGGAGAGAAAAAAAGAGAATTATTTGAGATACAATACAAATATGCAGTAATTAGAAAAAAAGGAATTTATTATAACCTTTACAAAGTATTTTTATTTGTTCAGGATGTGATTATGTTCTGAAATAGCACATCAGTTCACTATGGACTAATAGCTGTGTCTATCTGTTTTGATATAGAAAGCAGGATTTTGTTTTATATCATTTATTTTAAGTAATAACAAGTTACTGCCCAGGTGAAGCTCTGGCTATTCTGTCACGTAGTATGACCTACAGTAAAAAGCTAAAGCATTCAAACAATATTTCAAACAGGAGCTCTGCCTTTCAGTTATCTAGAGAAAAATCCAGTTTACTCCTGCGAAGGAGGCAGAGCAGGGTATTTACATGTGCAGATGTGACCGAATAGCGTAAGAACCTCCAACTCCTGGTTCATTACTGCCCCTCAGCCAGGTAAATTGAAATCATATTAAAATGGTTTAGTTCACATACAGGTACTTGCAGCATCATGGCAGCAACTGAAGCTGAAGCAAGCAGCTGGGTTGGTAGCCCTTAAGCCATTTGAACTATGTCACTAGAGGAGGTCTTGGCTGCACCGTAGCCCAGCTTTTGCTGCATCTTATACCAGAATACAGTTCCTCAAAACACTCAGCTCCTGCTTGGTGCAGTGGTTGAGCCCTGGCACTTCAGAGGATTTTGCACATCCTAATGAGGCACTTGCTTAGGGGAACATTGCTGAGGGGCTGCTAGGGCCCAATCTTCCATCTTTGTGAAGCATCTGAGCCCCAGTGAAGCTGGGTGGTTATGCAGATGTTAGTACCCAGTGTTGCAGATGCATCATTGCTGGCAACACTGTGAACAAAAGGGAGATCCTGGCTGACAGTCAGATGTCAGCTTGGGTCTTCAGGATGAAAGTTAGATATCTAGCATCTTTTGAGGTGTTTTCCAACCACATTTAATTAGGAATGTAGTAAGCCTCTCTGAACAGGGAGCCCTTTCTCTTTTCATAATGTCACTTCTCAGAATGGTACAACACCGTAAATGGTTAGGACGAACATGCTGCAAAAAACTGTAACAAATTACTCTCTCAAGAAGGCTTAATAGTGGGATAGGTAACCAAGATCTGGAAATAGCTTAAAGAGGAAATGTTCTCCACATTTTCTCATGTCGTTTCATGACTGTGTTGTGGAGCAACATTCTCAACACAGTCATGACTGGGGCCTTCCCTCCTTTGAGCTTAATTGACATGTAAGAAATTCAGCAGCTTCTTGGCAGATCAGAGCCATGACAAATTATGAAGCTTCACTTACTCCCCTAGATGGATTGGCTTCAGCTCCATTGCTTCAGAGGAGGGTAAGTACACGAGGCACAGAGATTAAATAGCTTATGCAGACAATTACAGCAGGTTTTAGTTAAACTGGGAATGAAATTGTCTGACCCCTTCCCTCCTTTACCTCTTTGCTCTTGACCTTTAGCTTTAAATCTCTGTTTTGATTTTTCTCCTGTGTCTACCAATTCATTGTTGGTAGGCTGATTTTTTTGGTCTTTACACTTTGGTGACACCACATGGGAGATGTAGTTTAACACCAGCATGTACAAACTGAACAAGGTGGGAAGCAAGTTCTAACAAGATCATGCTTTTATTTCAGTGACAACTTATAGGACAGGATAAAGAGAGGCAAAAATAGCTTTACATCAGAAAATCCTGGATACAACATAGTCTGCAAAAAAGATAGCTGTCTCCACATAGTAACTTTCTGACTTTTGTGTTTACTGTGGTTCTCTTTGCAAGTGCTTTTGAGGAGTGCAAGGAAGAGCTCTTAGGTACAGCAAAATCATCCTGTTCAACAGCGGTCACCTCACATAATACCAGCAAGGCCAGGTTTAGGTTTCTAGGGAGCCGGTGAGCTGAGTCAGTGGTATCCTGCGGACACTACTATACGTCAATGCTTAAAAAAATCCTTCTGTTGCTGGCTGGGAGATTCCCAGCTACCACAATCCCTCTTCTCTCCAAAGTATCATGAGAAACAGCGATCTCTGCATATTTGGCTTCTCTTTGAAATGCTACAAGAACACTCTTCCCTGTTGCATTTTAGAGCAATGTAAAAGGGTGCACTCAATGGACTCTCAGATCTGAAGTAAGAGCAGCTGGTTTTCTGGTTGACTTTTTTTCTTTTAGTTCCCATTCTTCTTTTGAAGTGTGTCTAGTTTTATAGGTATTGTGCTTCTAGCTGCCACTCACAAGATTAAGGTGAGATGCACCAGATGTATATTTTTTGACTACTAAGAACGGCAGGGTTAAAATTATTTTCTACTACATGAATGGTACTGTTGTGGGTTTTTTTGTCCTTCCAGTATGGTCTATGTCCCCTCAAAACAGATCAATAAACAACTGGCGAGTAGCCCCAGTAGAGATGGCCATCAGCAGATGCTGATGAGTGGTTGACCCTACACTGTTATACTTGACAGATGAGAAGAAGGAGGAAATAATCAGAATTGTGGCAGCCTGAGAAGTCTAAAAACATGGAGTGCAACTCCTCATCTCCCAGGAGCTTGATCGTTCCAGTTAATACCATGGCAGAAAACCAAACTGCTGTAATGTTAATCAGTACAGTGATTCAAGAGATACCCAGAAGGAACTGGAAAAGGCAGGATTAGACTTGGGGATGCCTTTCTGCCTGGAATATATTTTTTTAAGATGATGTCATCTGCCTGTGGACAAGTAATGGTATTGGCAGCACAGTGAAAATTATCTTGGACTTTTAATGACCGTAACTTGTTACAGGAGAAGCTGTGGCTGTCTTAAATCTATACTTTACATATATTATGTCTAATCTTTTAATCTACAGATTTATACTTGTTTTTTCTTCCTCTGTGGACCTGTTTCTGCTTTCCTTAATTTCTCAGTCCATTGTCTCTTTTGTTCCTGATGTTACTTTTCAGGGCTTTTATCACACTCTCCCACCTTACCCTGACAATAGCCAAGGGTCTGGCTGGCCTTGGTACACCATGTGCTCAAGTGGGCAGTTTCATCCCTAGACAGGGCAGCTGACCTTGGCTAGCAACTGTCTGTTGCCTGCATTAAACAAAATCCAAGAGTTCATTGTGTCTTCATCTGCAGTCTGAAGAGTCCTTCTAGTCCCACTGGGGAATTCCTTGCTTGATGCTATATAAAGATGTAGAAATATGGGTGGAATTTTGAAGTTTGGATAGATTCAGGCTTTACTTACCTGTTTACAGTCTTTGGAGGTACATGAACAGCCAGAGTGAATGAGCCTTAGATCCTAGATGCCAGGCTTGTATCAATTCCAATTGGTAGCAATGAAAAGGAAAAATCTTTCCCAACTCTGACCATAGCCAAAGGGCTTGTCTTGAAGCCTGTTCCAGGGCACTGTGCTGTGGACTCTGCAAGTGCATTTTGGCCTGATCAGGGAAATTTTGAGACAGAATTCCCATGGAGAAAGAAGAGGTACTAATTTGTTGCTCAACATTGAAAAACAAATGATGTTGCACTTCATAAATAGGGTGTTAATGATAGCAATGAAATAATCGATTTCTCCTCATTAAGTAACAAACAACACAAGCTGAAAAATTTACCAGTTTGTTTCACACTGTTGGATTAATGGAGAACCAAATGGGTCTAAACTTCTTTTCACCAGTGAATAATGGCCTAGAGAAACACAGTGCTAATCGAGGCAGCACTGGTGGTAGTAAACAAGTCAATCCTGTACTTATTACAGCAGTAGAACATGCATAATACATTGAGTTCTAGTTATCAGCTGCAAGTTGCACAATGCTGGCAAAATAGTCTCTTGTATCTCTACTGGAAGAAGATTGTTTCCGTGACAGGAAATCCATATGTCTAGGAGGAGAGGCACTAATTTAGTAGAAGGTGAGAAGAATGCCACGTGTGGAGCGGGTGGCCTGCTCTTGACTTGACAGTCATTCAATAATTACTTTAATTGCATCACTAATGCAGCAAAAGGCACCGTCAATCATTCGTCATCCTGCCTTTGTAAACTTCTTAATGCTGCTTAGATTTGACTAGAAGTTCAGAGGAAACCAGAAACAGTATTCAAAAAATGTGAAAAGCAAAAATACTATACAAGACAAGTCAGATTTTTTGATACAGGAATGAGCAGAGTTTTCAGTGCCTGTGAAGTGACCGTGTTGGAATGGGATTCAACTCAACCAACTTTCTGTGGTGCACAATAGGTCTGGTCTAGAGAACAGCATGCTAGATTGGACCTTGGGAAGCCTGCGTTCTGGTTATTGCTCTCCCTTTGCTGTGCTGGATGATCTTCGGCTCAAGTGTGCCTCTTGGTAACACATCTACAAGATAGGGATGATGATAGTGCCTACTGTAAAGTGCTCAGAAAACTAAAAAGTGTCATATGGAAGACAGGTAAGGATTGCTAACTTCCTTCTTTATGCTTAAAGTATATTAATCTTGAGTTTATTGGTTTTAGCAGAAATAGCCATGACAATCTCATTGGAGGGATTTCCTTCTCATTGGGGTGAAGCTTTCTCTTTCCTGCTTTAGATGACCTTTTATCTACACTTGACTGATTATGCTGGTATCAAGCAACAGCTTTATACATTCCTAGTTCAATAAAGAATAGATTTAGTTCTGGGACAGTTGGAAGGTGGTCAGATAGCCCCAAATTTCTGCTAAGCATATAGAACAGTAAATGCTATTCAGAAAGCTTCAATTCAGGCTCACAAGACTAGTTAGTTGGGCAGAGAGGAACCTGATGAGGTTCAACAAGGGCAAATGCAGGGTCCTGCACCTGGGGAGGATCAACCCCATGCACCAGTACAGGCTTGGGGCGGACCTGCTGGAGAGCAGCTCTGTGGAGAGGGACCTGGGTGTCCTGGTGGACGGCAGGTTGACCATGAGCCAGCAGTGTGCCCTGGCTGCCAAGAAAGCTAACAGGATCCTGGGGTGCATTACGAGCAGTGTGGCCGGTAGGTCGAGGGAGGTTGTCCTTCCCCTCTACACTGCCCTAGTGAGGCCCCATCTGGAGTACTGTGTCCAGTTCTGGGCTCCCCACTTCAAGAAAGATGAGGCACTACTGGAGAGAGTCCAGCGAAGGACTACGAGGATGGTGAGGGAACTGGAACATCTCTCCTACGGGGAGAGGCTGAGGGAGGTGGGCTTGTTCAGCCTGAAGAAGAGAAGGCTGAGAGGGGACCTCATAAATGCTTATAAATATCTGAAGGGTGGGTGTCAGGAGGATGGGGCCAAACTCTTTTCAGTGGTGCCCA